>Ga0098056_1000051_pt1 | contig 38264 bp, 22 predicted proteins | sample 17BtaG_FD_92583 | JGI IMG/M metagenome (GOLD analysis project Ga0098056, IMG submission 92583) | Marine viral communities from the Subarctic Pacific Ocean - 17B_ETSP_OMZ_AT15314_CsCl metaG | ecosystem: Environmental > Aquatic > Marine > Oceanic | place: Subarctic Pacific Ocean | collected...
AGGACGAGATTGCTAAAGCTAAGGAGATTGCACAGTTCGAGAACATTACACCAGCTGAACGTCGTAAGATAGAAGAGCGTATGGTTGCATACACTTTTAGATACAACGATAAGCATTGGCATAGTTCAGGTAGTGACAATCACTATATTAGAGACAAGATTGAGCCAAAAGTAAAAGATCTTATGCAGACTCAGCGTACTACCTACTATGGTACTGCAGCTGATGATGATAAACTGATGGTAGCTTGTGGTATGATACATCCTTTTGCTCCTAAGGTACGTCAAGTGTACAAAGATGCACCTGGATGGCGTTGCGAGAGTGATGACCCAATGTTTTTCTTTGATACTCCAGCTGTTAGATTTGGTAATAGTGAATTTACAAAACCAACTACTACAATCAACAGTAATGATGGTACGGTATATCACAATACTAATTTTGATTGGGATACACCACAGATCATCAGAGTATCACAGAGCAATGTTAAACACATTAGTATGAACTCTAATGTTAAGCACATTGATGAATTCTTTTTACAACTAACACCTAACGGAGGTTACACTATGGATGAACATGCAATTAAGTGGTACACTGCAGATAAAATGAGGAGTATCACAAATAAGACGTATTTATATTGTCTTAAGGACATTAATCTAGATCTGTTTAATAAATACAAGGCTGTTTATGAGGCAGCTGATGTAGATGTAAAAAGAAGCCAGTGGATGAAAGATAGCGAAGTATTTGCTATAGTCGAGAAGATTGTAGAAATGCATAACTTTTGTAAAGACACTGATGACTCAGCTGCTATACAGCAAAAAAGTCGCGAACTCTTTGTGCTAGACGTACCAGAAGCTGTTGGTCAAGATCAAGAGTTAATGGATAAGTTTGATGAACTTGAAGAGTGGTCTGAAGGTGTGCATACACTGTTGTATTCTATTGATGAAATAGGGTACAGTCCTAACACTGACCAGGATTTAGATCAAGATCTTATCAAAGAAATCAAGGTTTATCTGGATGCTAAAGGCAGGCTAGACTGGTGATAATCAGCAAGTTACAGGGGTGAAATACCCCCTGTATTACTTGTATAATAGAAATTTTTATAGTATATTTAACCCTAATTAATTAATTAAATCATGATTACAATTAATGTTATTGAGAACCAAATATCTGGTTCGTACGGTGATAAGCCGTTTAGTGTCAACTACTCCGAGGGCACTTATAAAAAGATGATGGAGTTATCTGACAGACAACAATCTGTTACAACTATGGACGAGTACAATGCACTCATGGAAGAGTTTGCTAAGCTTACTGTCCAGGACTACAAAACAATTGTAGAAACTGAATGTGAATGGATTCATGTCAACGAAGGTACCGGTGAGTTCTTTTTGAACTACAACGGTGTAGTATCTAGTATACCTATGCCTCAAGCTTTGGTTGATCGTATCTTTGACTCTCTTGATAAAGAGATAGATTTTATGCCTCTTGTTAAAATGTGGGTAAGATTCTTACGTAATCCTATTCTTCGTCAGAAGATGAGCGACTGTAACTGTGAGAAAGGTGAAAAGTTTACTGAGAAGTTCTTTAACTTTGTTAACTTACAGTATGTACATCCTAGACTCAAAGAAGAGTTGATAGAAGAGCACGGCTTAAGTGAAGAAGTTGCTGAGCGCAGAGCTACTATGTATCAAATGAAGATTACTCAAGAAGGTTTGCTTAATGGTTACAAGGTATCTCAAGAGATTATGCACGCATATGATACAGAGACTGGCGAACAAGTTGATCGTTACAAGCGTACATTCAATCCTGATACAGGCGAGATTGAAGAAGGTGGATTACCTGAGCATGTAGAAGATAGATTGTTTGAACCAGCTATCATGGGTAACAGCGGTGATGCATTTTACTGTGAAGGCCCTAACGGATACGCTAACCCAGGACACTTTATCAAAGTTGGTTGTACACACAGATTGCCAGACTGGTCTTATGTGAATACAAACGACAATGCATCTTGTGTTAAAGGTTTACACTTTGGCGGTCTTAAGTACATTGCATACTACAGCGGTGAGATTCACAACATCTTTGTTGATCCTATGCATGTTGGTGCAGTGCCTGACGATGAGACTGGCGCAATCAGATGCTTACAGTATTTTGTGCACTCATCTCTAGCTGGCGTCAACGGTAGCATTTACCACAGTTCTACTTACGCGAGTAAAACTGACGCTGAATGGGAAGAGATGCGCAAAGAAGCAGTTACATCCTACACAGAAACTATGGACATTTGTCAAGATGATATTGCAGAGATTAATTCTCTGTAATTGTTTGTGTATTTGTTTTCATGATGCGAAGAGGGGGACTAACGTTCCCCTTTTTGCGTCTTAACCTTATAAATTTATTAATATGAAAGTAGCACTTATAGATGCAGATAGCCTACTGTATTTTGAGATGGGTAAAGATACCCTAGAAGAGGCAATTGAAGGTTTAAACCAAAGAATACAACAAATACTAATAGAAACAGAAGCTGATAGCTACATAGGATACTTAACACGCGGTAAGTGTTTTAGGTATGACATTGCAAAATCTAAACCATATAAATACAACAGAAAACACGGAAGTAAACCACCAATATATTACGCACTCGATGCTTATGTACAACAAGATCCTTGGAACTTTAGGTCTTTTAGCGGACTAGAAGCTGATGACCTTGTAGGTATAGCGCGTCGTATGCTAGACAAGGATTGTGTAATATGTAGTCCTGATAAGGATGTACTATGTCAATTACCTGGTAAACATTATAATTATCAAAAAGCAGAATTTCATGAAACGACAGATGAACAAGCTCGTGACTTCTTATGGAAGCAAGTTCTTATGGGCGATAGCACTGATGGGATACCTGGTATTCCTGGATTGGGTATCAAAACAGCTGATGCAATTATTGATAATATGCCCAGCGTATTGTCACATCATCAAGTTGTACTGTCTCAGTATCTAGCAAAGTTTAAATTAGATGAAGGTGTGTCCAGATTCTATGAAACATTTAAACTTGTGCGCATGCATACTGATATAGACATAGCAGCTAAAGATGTTGGTGAAATACCTGAACACCTTTTTATGCCTGAACCTTTTGAATTACAGGAGGCAGACGCATGGGAGTAAAGAGTAAAGAACAGTTTTTGATAGCACGAGACCCTCGTAGCTTCAGTGTTGTAGGAAATGTGTCTGATATAGTTCCAGTAGTTATAGGAGGTACTATTATGTCTCTTGAAATGGACGATAGAAGTATTACTTTGCATGAAACTGTAGAGATAGGTAAAAAGCCTTACAAGATAAACAAGATAGAGTCAGAGGTAGTCAATGGTAAGATACTGTACAATTGTAGTACAGTTAGGCTTACCAAATCTTCTTTGTTCTTACTGCCTATGCTAGGCGGTACTAGAAGATTATACATGTGGGACAAGTTGTTTGTCAATGCATTTATTAATGCTGATCAGCACCAAGACTCTATTTGTCTTTTGTACAGATTTTCAGGTGATACTATCTTTTTAAAGTTTGAGCAAGCTCTTAAGAAGTTTAGAACTTTTAAGGATACGTATGACCCATCACCATACTTTGTTATGTTTGTATTTGATGTACCTAGTAATTACACAGAACAGTTTAATTTATTTGTTAATGGTAAGTATTCTAAGTTTAGCCCTGAGTATAAGAGTAAGATTATGGAGTTCCATAGTTTTAACATACACGGGGAGATGGCGCAGATCTTGTTTCAAGACGAGAAGCGCAGGCTTAGACTGCAAGAAGAACTTGATGCAGAAATTGAACCTGGTTCAGAGTTACTAAGTATTATTGATATAGAAGAAGAGACGTTTAATCCAAAAATTTATATATGAGTGGAATAAAGAATCAAGTGGGGGATTGGTATCCCCTGCTTGAACCAATAGTTACATCTGACTATTTTAAGAAAGTTATAACACAGATTAAAAAGCAAAAAGCTATGGGTCTAAAGATATACCCAGATACAAAAGTTACTTTTCGTGCTTTTAAGATGTGTCAACTTGCAGATGTTAAAGTTGTTATACTTGGACAAGATCCATACCATGACGGTAGCGCAACAGGCCTAGCCTTTGCTAACAGTGATCAAAGTCCAAGAATGAGTCCTAGCCTACATTGGATAACCAAAGCTATCGAACATGACTATGATACGTTATGTGTTAACTTTGATGTTACTTTGGAGGAATGGGCTAACCAAGGAGTATTATTACTTAATACTGCCTTGACCGTGGTGAGCGGAAACGCCGGATCTCACGTGGCTCTTTGGGACAAGTTTACCAAAGATTTTATACAGCATCTTTCAGAACAGAAAGATAATGTTATATTTGTACTATGGGGCAAATATGCTCAAGGTTATGCTAAATACATTAAAGGAAATAATAAAATTGTTACTGCGCCACATCCTGCTGCCGATGCTTATACTGGTGGTCGTGCTGGGTTTCACACTAGCGGCACATTTAGGAACATTAATTCTTTTCTTCCTGGTCCTATTAAATGGAACTCGAACTGTGGTGAGCCTTTACCTCGCGAGCTTAATGAAGCGCCTTTTTAAATATACAAAGTATGTCTAAGTTCAAATGTAAGTGTGGCGAGTTCCATGTAGATCGCACCACTATCAAAGTAATAAACAACGAAGTAGTTTACCCTGAAGCTTATTGTGAAAAGTGCAAGACTCAAGGCGTTCCTGTTAGGGAAGGCGGAGGTTTTGGCGGGATCATTAAGAAGAAGGGTGGAACTGTTTCAAAAAAATTTTAATATGAAACAATACGTAAGAATAATTAAAGAGTGTGGCTCTCGCGGTAAGTTGGGTCACATTTATGAAATAGTAGAAAAGAATCCACGAGAAGGGTTTAGATTAGTTATGCCAGGTAAAACTACATATACTTTTTGGTACCCGGTTGACTGTTGTGAAGAAGTAGATCTTGGATCATGCACTGTTCCAACTAAAGAATCTGTAGCATTTGACTCTGCAAAGTGGTCAGAAAGTGTACAAGCTCTAGAAAGCGCATATAAGCAGGAAAAAGCCAGTTGGCAAGTCCCTGAGAATGCAGATTTTGGATGGCACCTTGATAAAGTGGCCAAATCCGTTACTGATTTATTGAAGGAAAAGAACGCTGCATATGGAAATAGCGCGTTAAACCCTGCAAATATATTTAGTAAGCTTGATGCTATAGAATCTTTACTTGTCCGTATGGATGACAAGGTTATGCGTATCAAGAACCGCGGTATCAATGATGAAACAGAGGATACCGTTACAGATCTTATTGGCTATCTATTCTTATTGAAGATGGCTATGGAACGTAAGAAGTAATTATTTATAAGTTCCAGACAAGAAGTACTTAGCCGCGTCCTCAGGGGAACCTGATTTATTCAATCCTCTAAGGAGTGGCATTAAGTCTTCAAAATTCTTTTTTATCTTTCTATCTCCTTTGTTGTAACGTCCTGTATCTCTTTGATAGAATATTTCTTTCTCGTCTACTGGGAACCCTACGTTATACATACCTTCTAAACTTATCTGCTCTATGATCCCTTGGATCTTTTCTATTTGTCTAGCAGTTGCTGTTGGAGATTTTAGAATTCTAAGCGCTTCTGCTGTACCATAAAATGGTAGCCATTGTTGGACCTCAGCTCTATATCGTAACATTTGGTATAGTAAGAAGTTACTAGCCCAAGTCTTCTCGTCGTCATCTAGATTAGTAAGTGCCCCTATTAGCACTCCTGCTACGGCAAGAGATGTTAAGTCAGTTACTGTACGTTTAACATTTTGTTTTTCCATATCAGTAAGTCTGCCATAAACTTCTTGCGGCATATCTTTTTCCCTAATACTTTCTCTTAACATATTCCAAAAAGATATATATGTACCTTGTGTTACTGTACCAAGTTCTTCATCTACGTGAATACTTGGCCCATTCATACCACCGTGTCCGTATCTCTTTCTTATACCTGGGTTCATCCAGCTACGGAATAGCATAAACAACTTACCATACCATATTCTGTTTAGAGTTGGTCTATCAAAACTTCCTTTAGTCTGGTTAGTTCTTCTAGATAATCCTTGTATTAGATTTATAAAGTCGTACCTATTAAAGTTTGCAACTCTTGGATCTACAGACATTCTCCCTTTACTATCTACTACTAACAAATCATATAGATTAGCAGGGTTACCACTTTCATTCATGATTACGTTACCATCCTTGTCTTTTAATTTTCCCTCTAAATTTTTCATTAGCGCTAGCATTCTAGTTGCTCCTACCTCGTGCTCAGCTGCTTGCTGTACTACTAATAAATTACCAAGTTGCAATGCTTTACGTAACTTACCTCCTACTAGCCTATTACCTTCCTGGTCTGTAAACTCAGTAAGAGCATCAAATAGTTCTAATGCTTTACCTAGTTTTGTTTCAGGCATAAACTTTCCTGTATCAGATAGACCTGCTCCTTCTATCCAGTATTGTGATTTAGCCCATCCTAAATCTTTTTTATTAAAAAACTGTCCCGCTGCAGCCTCAGCGACTAACGCCATATTATCTATAAGACTTTGGTTAACACCTTGTAAAAAGTTAAATGATAAAGCATTCATCGCAGTAAATGCATTAATTGCATCTACACTCTTAGTTAAGGATATACCTTTTACATTTTGTTTTAATTGTATTTGACCAAACATTATAGTATCTATAAAGTCATTAACATGTTTTAATGTGTAAGACTCTCCAGGTTTTTTTGCAGGCAGATTGTATCCTAATTTTTTAGCCACTTGACTTAGATGGGCCACACCAAAGCTATCTAGCTCCATGGGATCTCTATTTGCCATTATTTCTCTAAACAGCATTACGTGCCCATATATTTCATTCTTTGATTTAAAGTTATGAGCCATATCTCTAAACAAGTAAAGGCTACTTGCCACATCTCTAGATACATCTTTTGCGTCTATAGGTTTAGTGTGATATACAGGAACTGATTTTTTTAACTCTCCTGTTTTTTCGTTGTATATACCAAAAACTCTATCTGTTTCTACAACAGTAAATCCTTCAGATAACATATCTTTACCTGCTGACATTATACCTTGTTCTTTTAGTCTGTCTAAATCCCTTTTACGTATAGATGGTAATAGATACGAGAACTCATCCCAGGTATTTTTAGGCATACGCTTCTTACCTACTAGTTCGTGAGCTTCTTTAAAACTCTTCAGTGTAAAGTCATAGAACTTCTTTAGTCTTGGATCGTTTTGTATTTTTACATACTTTGGATTTTCATATTTAGATTGCTTTGGTTTAAGCAAATCCCCTTTAGGCTTACCTGTCTTTTCATTGTATACACGAGATAGTTTTTTCTCATTATCTACACGCTGAATTCTAGCAGCCTCTGCAGCTCCTGCTCTTCCAGCTTCGTTTGCCCTTTCTTCAATTCTTCTTTGTTTGTCTATAACGCTTTGATACTGATCTACAATCTTTTCCCATCCATCAATTGGTTCCGAATTTTCATTATCCCAACTCTCTAGAGCTTTATTATATTCATTTCTAACTTTAGCATTAGAGCCACTGTTTTGCCATTTTACTAAATCTGATTTGTATTTAGCTTCACTTGCGTAGTCTTCTCTTTGAGGTTTATTATACTTTTTAGCAGTAGCTTTATAAAACTCTTGTTTGTTTTTTTCGTGTTTATCTTTTAGTGTAGGTTGAACTAGTGATAGTACTTTCATAGTATCTCTTTCTCCTTTAGAGTTACTAGTGATATAATCTACTTCTTCTATAATATCTTCATATAGTTCTTCTACATTTTCTTCATTCTTTCCTTCTGCAAAGTCTTGATACGCTTCATTTAGATCTCCTTTAAAATCACGAGTCATATCGTTCTTTTTAAAAGTAGCTTCTTTTACAGACTTAGTAAACAGCTGTACTGCTGCTTCAGATGAATATATTAAAGGATCAAAATAATAAGAGAACGCACTTTTATCTCTATGAGCATTTGTCATTTCTCTTATTAGTACTTCTCTACCTTCCAGTTTTCTATTCTTAAAACTTTCAACTGTCATTTTTTGAGCTCTAGCATTAAACTGCTGCTCAGTTATTTCTTTTTTAGCAAGTTTACTTTTTAACTCTTTGTACTCATTAGCAAACATCGTACCTTTTTCAATCTCACTTTCAAAACTCTTCCAACGATTATGCTCTACTATGTTGTTTACTATTGCATCAATCTGTGGATCTATTGCTTCGTTGTGGTATCCTATCAATACGTCTGCCATAATAGGAATTATCTGTTCTTCAAACTGTTCGTTTAATATATCAGCTTGGTCTATAGTATCCTTGAGCATGTCTAGCATAGCATCTAATCTACCTACAGCTCCTAATGCTTTTTGATCTCTTACAACTTTTCTAAGACTTCTTAGAGTATCTACCGCATCTAGTGCTTCTTTTATAGCATACATGTTATTTAGATTAACAAATGTTGCCTGTTCTTTTCTAGGCATTTCCATAATAGAATCAAACTCTAGAACTGCATTATCTATGGTATCTTTATTTGCAACTATAAACATATAGAAATCATCTACTCTATTTATTTTTTTAACAGCTGCTTGTAGTTGTAGTAACCTGTTTTCTTTTTTATTTCTTTCTTCTTCTGGTAAGTTTTTTAAGTCTTCTATCTCAGACTCTATAATAACTTTTGCTTCTATTGCTAGCTTTTGAAGATCGTCGTGTGACTGAGCATTAGTCCTATATGTTTTAGGTAAAGGCTCTTGCTTTATTTCTTGTGTTAGCTTTTGACCAACATTATCTGGCGCTCTTTCTTTTAATTTTTTATCAAGCTCGTATTGATTACTATATGTTATATCTGCATTTCTATCTTTGACAGCATTAGCAAAGTTTAGTGTAAGACTGTTTACATCTATTTCGTAAACATTTGTATCCTGATTTGTAGTAGGGTCTTTTATAGTAGTTACAAGTGTAGACGTTAATAGGCCCGGCAGTAAGCTTGGATCATCTATATATCTTAACTGTATCATATCTTCCTCAGTAGCATAAACACCCGATCTGCCTTGCATACCTCTTACGACACCGTTCTCTTTTAATATATCTATTACCTTGTCAACCTTTCTAGTACCCGGATTGGAGTTGTCAATGTAGTCAAACAATGCAGTTAGCATTGTATTTTCTTCTTTATTTACAAATATCTTACAAGCCATTATATTGTACAAGCTTTTGTTATAACCACCTCTCTATTTGTGGGGGCTGGTATTGTTATTTCTTTTATTTTTCTATCCATTACAGAGCTAGTTGTTGTTTCACCTGTCTTTTCTTTACGCAGAGAGCTTTGATCTTCAACATTACCAACTTCATTCAGCTGTCCTTTTATTCCTTTCTGCTGCAGTTTAGCATAAGTATCTTCTCCTATTTTTACATATATCTCAGGACCGTCTATTCCAGTGTTACTTACAAAGTAGTCTGGCTTATTACCCTTTCGTGTAATTTTATAGTTGTTATTTTTATCTCTAGCTACTGCTCTAGTAGATACTGTTGGTAACATAAAGTTTCCGCCAGGTGTATGTGTTCCAAAGTTACGAATAAAATCGTGAACAAAGTCATCAAAGTATTCATTATTGTAAGATTGATTCTCAATACTAGAGAAGAATTGTACTGGTGACTCTTGCTGTGGGTTTAGCATATTAGTGGTAAATGCTTCAGGAGGTATAAGGTCCATATAAGAACCTCTTCTTGGATGAAACCCGGATGTCATTAACTGATTAGCTACTAAGTCTTGTGCAAATTCTTTTACTTCAGGGTCTGAACTTTCTAACATTTCTCTAAAACCTTCTACTAACGCATTTTTTTCTGTAGAGTTTAAGGAGTATGTAGTGTTTACATCTATTGTAAATACTAAACTTTGTGTGTTATTAGTATTACCTGCTTGCAATAAGTCAAAAAATATGTTATTCTGTATCTTACCACTTTTCTTTAAGTTGTATAATCTAGTAGCTATATTGTCATTAGGGTTTTTGTATAACTTTTCAAATCTTTCCTTAGACATATAATCTTTTAAAGGATTATTTACATCTTGACTTGCTATCATTTTTAAGAACAATGCTCTATCTATAAACTTATGTGTAGCCGCATCAAATCTTTTCTTGCCTGTTACGAACTTTAGTTTTTCTTTGAAGTTATAGAAAGCTGCTCTATTGTTTATAAAGCCTGCTTGATTTCCAGCTTTAATTGCTTCGTTTAGTATGTTTCTATATGTAGCTTGTATGGGTGCAATAACTTCATCAAACTTTGCTTTTGATAGGTCTTGATTTATAAATGTTTCTACTCCGGATATAATATTTTCTTCATTCAACACTTCACTTTCTCTTTCAATAAACTCTCTTACAGCTGATATTTCATTAACGTTATCAAGCCCGTCTGGATTCATAACCTTAAATGCTCTACTTAATTCTCTTCCAGTTTTTGCTAGAATACTGAAATTGTTTAACATTTTTAACTGTACTGCATTATTTTCCTCTCTGCTATCAAGTTCCTCTATTGTCATATTTTGTACAGACTTTTCTAGATCTTTACCCATTCCATACTCTTTTCCTATCTCTTGTATAGACATAAACAGCTGACTTGGATTATAACCATTAGCTCTAGCATGCTGTATTGTTTTTACAATAGCTGGTTGTGTTAGAAACTTAACTACATATTCTACAGGCACGCCGGTTGTAAGCATTAGTCCTGCTACAGGAACTGTAAATATATTATCATTTATATCTATTTGTATAGGCTTACTAGCAGCATCAACAGAAGCAGATAGGTAAAGTGATAAAGAAGAACTTACAAATTTATTAGAAGGGAATCCAGTTTTAAAGTCATGAGAATATGTTTCACCTATATTTTTAAATTCTAAGTTATTTATTATCGGGTATCTTTTAAATACATTTCCATTAAAATCTCCAAGCTCTGGTATTGTAAGACCTCCTCTATTAGATACATTATGTCCTGATAACATATTAGCCCATAGTCCTATCAATGCATTACCAGCTTTGTTACGCATCTCCATTTCAATCTCATTTAAAGGATTGTTATAGTCAATAGCTTTTGATAAACTTAACTCAGCTGCTAAGTTTTCTAGCTCTTTACCATCTAATGGATCAAATACTTCTTGTAAGTATGCAGGCTCTGTGATAAGGTCCATCATAGTGTCAAATATTTTCTGGTCTCTTTTTTGTCTATCAGTTTCACTAGATGTTTCTTTTTGCATAACCATCATCTTATCAACATCGAAGTCACTACCCATTTGTACAGTTATACCTCCAGGTACTACAATAGCTTTTTCGTGAGACTCAGGTAAGAATTGTACTACTTTTAGTGGTAGCATAGAGTTCTTACCTTGGTTAGGTATACGGTATCCTATAACTTTTAGTCTTGAATCATTTGGATCTACGTCTTCTATTTTTGTACCAGCCTCAAATCCTAAATCACTAGCGCGCATTAACATTTCTGCATGCCACGCACCGCCCTCTTCTACATACATTTTAAGTTCTTTCCTTTGTCCTTGACTATCTAAGTATGCACCAACCTCTGCTACCTGAACTAGCTCTTTACCTTTTATTTTTTGCGTGTATACATTATTGTTAAACATGCTAAAGAATATCTGCTCAAACTTTGCTTGGTAGTTAGGAAATGCTAGCGGTATATCAAATCGCACATCTCCCTCTCCATTAGGCACTATATCTAATGCGCCTAAATAAGAGTCAGGCAGATTCTTATCTTTTAGTGTTCTTATTAGAGCACTTCTTAGTTTTTCTAAATACTTTCTTTTTGCTTTTAACCTTTGAGTATCAGTTTTTGCATTGTTTAATTCTGTAATACCAAGCTCGTCTTGTAAAGATTTAAGGTCCTCATTTACATTCTCTGAAACTAATTCATGGAATGTGTCATATAACGGTTTATCTTCAGGTCTTAAGTTAGCTAGTATGTTTTTACGAACCTGCCTTGCAAATACTATTTCAGGCTTTTCAACTCTTGATATAGTTTGCGGAAACCTTAGATTTCTAGATTTCTTTTTTAGAATATTACTTTGTATGTTTTCTAAACTATCATTATATAGATCTACTACTATTCCTGTTGCACCTTTTGTAGCCCCTTCTTCGTTTGCAACACCTATGTTATTTCTTAGCATAGCTAAACGTAGTTTGTCTGCTACTGGGTAGTTTGCTGTTAACTCTGAAGTAAGTACTGTATATGAGTTCTTATCCATGTGAAGTTCAGCAACTCCATTTCTTACTGTAAGCTCTTCGTGATAAGGTTTAAGTGGGTATATAGGTCTAGGGTTACCTTCGTTATCTATATATCCTCTACCCGCCATCTCGTTATCATAAGCCTCTTGATCTCTTTCAGTCCATTGCCCTCTGCCTTGTTGTATATCTCTATACATTGAAACGGTTATATAAGCTTGCGCATCTGTCTTAACTGTAGACTGATAGTTCTTTGTTATTTCAGTAGCTTCGGCTTGATCTAATTGTCTAAGTCCTGCCTTACTACTTGTTAAAGCTGCATCTAAGTCATTGACTACATCTCTAGCACCAAATGGATCTTGAAAGTCTAGCTCTCTAAACGTTACAGCGTTATACTCTTCAGGCATGCCCCAGGTAGGATCACCTTCTACATCACCTTTTATAGATAGCTTTTGGCCCGGTGTAGTTAGAAGGCGCATTCTTTTATAGAAGTCTGCAGGTGATTTAGCAAATGCATATCCACCTCGCAGTAACTTGTTCAATTCTATTCTACCATAAAAATCATTTAAGACAAATTCTTTTATAGCTTTATCAGATCTAAAATTTTCATGTAAGTCTTTTCTATCTAACCCCACAGTTTGCATGTACTCTCGCAACTCTTGTTCGTATGTTTCTAACTTATCAAATGTTTTATCTACTAGTTCTTCTATCTTTTGATCTATTATTGAGAACTTACTATTTGAAGGGTGGTAATTTTTTATAGACTGTATTAATGACTTAAATCCTAAAGACGTATCTACATAGTCTGTTTGTAAAGATAATATTTGTGGATTTTTAAATACTGGAGCAGATTTCATTAACTCGTCAAGTGTAATGTTTAAAGGATTTTCTCCTTTTGGATAGTGATAACCTTCTATTAAATTACTTATATCCTTATTATTTTTAGCTTCATTAATTGCATCTTCAGCTGCCTGCATCACAGATAAGTCTTGCAGTATAAAACCTTTGACTACTTCTCTTGAAGACAGGTTTAAACTCTTTATACGCTTTACTGGTAAGAATCCCATCTGATCTCTATCTGCTTGCGTTGAGACTGCGATGTACATTATATCTTCATTATTATTATTACCATAGAAATTTAGTCTTGCAGTTAAAGACTCTTTTTCATTTTGCATCTTGTAGTCTTTACCTACACTTTTATCTTTTGCTGTTTTAGATGCATCATATATAACATAATCAAACACAGCTCTAAAGTTGTCATCTTCAAAGCTATTCATTAAAGCAGACTGCGCTTTATAAAACATTGGATGAGTTTCATCAAAAGGATTAAATAGTTTTGATTTCTTCAACTCTTCTCTACGTGCTGAAAAGTCTCTTCTAATATCAGCAGTCATATCTTTTATTGGAGTAGATGTTTGTATTGGGTAGAAAGTTTTACCTCCAGCTCCTAACATAGATGTAGCTCTTTGTTTTTGAAACGTTGGGTATATTTTACCTAATACTCTTATTGCTCCAGAGTCAGTTTTAAATATATCGTTACCTTTATTTACAGAAGCGGCTAGAACTTCCATACTACGATTAGACATTTTAAACAAAATGTTACCTAATACACGAGTACCTTCATTTCTAAAGTACTTATTTAAGTTTTCAAAAGACTCTTCTTTTGAGTCTGCAAACTGTATAGACATGTTCCATAAGAACTCATTTAGATTTCTTACATCATTATCTGAATGTATGTGTTCAGGATTAGTAAAGTTTCTTTTTTCTTTTTGTAGTAAGGCCCAAGCTTTCATAGCTGCAGCCTGTTTATCTTTCATAATAGTTGTAGAGCCATCTTCTTTTACTTTGTATGAAGCTCTTTCGTTTGGCATTAACAATTCTTTAGACTGTCTTGACCACTCTCCCATAATGACATTAGACAAATTGTTTGAGTTAGACGGTAATACTAATACTGTATTCTTAGTTACATTCTTTTGCTGAGAAGGATCAGGCTTAGTATCAACAAACGTTTTAACCATATTAAACTTATTGTAAGTATTGGCAAAGTTTGTAAAGAAGGCAGACTGTTGTTTAGGAGTTAGAGTTTCAAGTTTAGCTACTACAGGAACTAGAGTCTTTTTATATTTAGACATTCTAACTAGTTCTGCTTTCATTTCTTTATATCCTCTTTTGTCTACAGTTGCTTCTGCAATGTCTGGATAAATCTCTTCTAAAGGTATTGCTGTTTGATAGCCTAGCTCATTCTTTTCAGGTCTTCGTATGTCTAATAAGAATTCTTTTACTTCAGCAGATAACTTTTCTATAGGATTTTCTTGAAGTCTAGATCTTGAGTGTATACGTACAGGAGTGTCGTCTACTTCTAGCAATTGTCCTTGGTCATCTTTAATTCTAATACCAAAGTTTTCTAGCTCATCTTTTATTTTAGTTCTCCATCCGCTTGTAGTTTCTGTATCACTCCAGTTTTTATACACACTTAGCATTACAGTTCCTGCTCGTGCCTTTTGATCAGGGCCAGGTATATCATCTCTAAACTCAACGCCTTCAGGCATTTCATTTAACATAGCTTGTTTACCTTCTCTAAATGCTATGTCTGCTAGCTCTACCGCTTTTTCTACTGACTCTTGTGTTGGAGCTCCGAACTCGTTTGTAGGCCATCCTTTAAATGCTTCAGCTGCAACTCTGTTTGCAATAATGCCTTTGTCTGTTCTACTACCAGGGTTAAGAAGTTCTGATATATTTTCTTTAAACTCTTCAGGACTATTTCTACGTATGTCATTTACAAATGTAACTACTGAGTCTATAACCTGTTTCTGTCTGTCATACTTTAAATTACTGTTTGTTTCTCCTAGAGTTAATTTAGCAGGTATTACTATTCTTTTACCGTTAGTAGCTATTAGAAAATAACTACCATTACCCATAGCTAGTATAGGTTCACCATTGTCATCTGTAAACTTAAATGTTTCTTCTAGAGCTTTTGGATCGTTTTCAAAATCTATACCAAATAACTTTTTAGTTTGATCGCTATAAATTCTTTCATATAATGTTCTTGCTTTTTCAGCATGCCCTGTTGCATCTGTTAATGCATCAAATAGAATTGAGTCATTTCCATTCTTAGCTATTGCTCCTACTATCTGTTGTTTATCGTTTCTTTTATATCTACAAGCCATAGTTTATGATTTACAATCGTTGTTAAAGTCTGGTCTAGGTGATCCAAATATATCATCACCCATCTCATCAGCAAAAGAATCTCTGTTTTCTTTTGGTAAAGCTACTGCACCACCATCTGCAAATTTAGTATTTTGCGCGGCTTCTTGCATAGTTTCTCCTAATATATTTCCTCTAGTAAGTTCTACTATAGGATTATGGAAGAGAGACCCATCTTTAGTACGGACCAAATCCGTACGTAGTATACCAAGTCTGCCGCCCGTTTCTTGAGGTGAAAACAAATAATCTTTGTACGATGGGTATGATACCCCAGTTACAGGACTAGTATATTCTCCTGGCACAGTCGCACTGCTCTTATCAACGTTATATTTTTTATCTTTTAAAAAGTTTGTAAAGTTATTTACAAAGTCATTCTTTAATTTATCGTATCTACTTTGATCTGCAGCCTTAGCTACATAGTTACCGTCTGAGTTAAGAGTTACAAACTGGCCTGTAAAAGGTTTGCCTGCAAGTGCATTTTGTACCTGAGAACCATACATTCTTACAGTCTCATTCAACGCAGTATCTTTGTATACTAAGTAGGGTTGACCATCACTGAACTCTCCAAACTCTAAAAACTCAGACTTACGAAAGTCGTTCTTTCTTTCTACAGCATCTCTAGTTGTGCTATTAGCTACAATCTGTTTAGCAGTGTCAAAGTCTCCCTCTCTAAGAGCATCTAATACTTTCTGCTGTGCCTGCGGAGATAGATCAGCTGTTGACGCAGTAGAGAACGTTGGCTGCCCTCCTGGGACTTCATTGCTTGGTATAAGAAATCCAACCTGTCCTGTGGTTAAACCTCTTCTATTATCATTTCCTTCTACCTCATTTCCTAAGAAAGTTTGTTCCCCTTGCTCAGTAGTTACTAGCTGGCGTACTCCATTTGTAACTGTTTGGAATACAAGATCCGGGTTACCATTAAACACTTCTTGTGGGTTACTAAAGAATGGTATGTTGTTTTCAGTTCTAGCATTGTTGTAGTTAGGCGCATACACACGTTTAACTCCTAACTGTACTTCCTTGCCCGCTCTTAGTTTGTTTATTATATCTTGTCTGTCTTTTAACTTGGCCTCAGCATTTGCTCCTTTAGCAGCTGTAAGCTTGCCTACATACTTACCTTCTGAGTTTACTAAGTACAGCGGTAAGTTTTCTGTATCTGCAAACCCTTCCTGTTCAACTATTTGTACTGTAAGTACATCTCCAGGTTTTAGATTGTTCTTAGCTTGTACATCTACTAGTTCATCTACTATAGGTTCAAGCGGTATGCCTGTCTCACTAACCTGTATTCTAGTTCTGTTAGCTACTTGATCTACTATTACGTTAGCTGACCCAGCCATCTTAAGTGATAACTCTTCTCCGTTTTCTTGTGGCGGCACAGCTGACTCTCCTCTATCTACAGCTTCTTGTAAAGATTGACCAAGAGTAGGAGCACCATCTTCTACAGGCGGCATAGTAAGATCTTGCATGCCCTCGCTAGTAATTTGCTCTGCTGGACCTGCTGACTTTTCAGTAGCTGACTGGTCTTGCATTTGGGCAGAGACTGCGTCATCATTTACATTTGTATTTTCATTAACTTCATTATTTCCTTTTACTCTTCTTTGTTGATCTGGAGTTAATCTATCAAACATTTTAGGCTTCATTAATGCTTCATGACCTTCAGTCTGCTCTTTTGTGACTGAATCTCCTTCTGATAGTATTCCTTCTATTTCTTGTTCAGTAGATAAATTATCTCTTTTAATAATATTTTTATCAGCTATTTTACCATTGTTAAAAGGCACATACCTATCACCTGATAATATCTCCCATTGACGTGAGCCATCTAAATTTATTTTTACTCTATATTTTTGAACAGTTCCATCCTCGTTTGTTACAGTAAAGTATTCTCTGCTAACAGGAACTTGATCATCTTGATACCTTGGGGCTACTTGAGCATCCCCCTGTTCTTGAGCGCGGTTCTCAATATTTTGATCTTGTCCTGCATCGACTTGTTCTTGAGTTTCTGTTGCAGTGCTGGGGGCAGGCTGTCCTGCAGCATCTGTAGATCCTTTTTCTTTGCCATCTTCTATTCTTTTTAAATTCTTTCTTTCTAGATTTATAGCAGCGTTGTTCTCTTCTATAGATCTTTGTTCATCTTTTACTTTTTCTTGGTAGCTCTTTAAATCTCTATTAGCAGCTTCTAATGCTTCTGTATCTCCTTCCTGCTCATACTTCTTTATAAGTTCCTGAGTCTCTTCTATCTTTTCGTTTAAATCTACTACAGTGTTTTCAGACATCATTACTTTAGCTGTAAGGTCTGATACCTCTTTTAATACTCTTTCTTCTAGATTAGACAGCTGGTCAGATGTTAGACCAAAACTTTCTCCACGAGCTCCAAGAACATTTTTAATTTTAGTTATTTGTGTTCTTATTTTTTTAGCTTCTTTCTTAAGAGTTACTATATCTCCCTCAGTAAAAATTTCTAACTGTACTTGTTCTTTTGTTTTATTACTAGAAGCTACATTTCCTATCAAAGAGTCTATGTTTTCATTTACACCTACTAATAGTTTATCTAGCTCATATAACTTTTCTTTTAAGGACTGAGTATCTAACTTTCCATACTTTCCACTATAAGCAAGTTTTGTTCTTTTATCTACGATGTAAGCAATATTGTTTTCCGTATCTATAGCAGTAGGCCCTCCTCCCATCTTTGCTGCATACTCTAATAGTATCGCAGCAGCTATAGCGTCTACTTCTGTTTGAGGAGTTATTATCTTTATAGTATTACCGTTCTCATCTATCAGTGTTATAGATACAGCTTTTCCGTCTTTACTAAATCCTATAGAGTCTACTGGATTTGATTCTCTTATAAACAGTTTTCTACCATCAAAATGTACAGTTCTTCCTTCTACGCTTTCAAACCTACCTATGTTCTCTGAACTAAATGCTTCCTCTCTATACCCTTCTTTCTTTTTATCCGTAACAGTATCGTTAGCATTTTCTTCAGGGAGCACATTTATCTCGCCGTTCTCATCAGATCTCTTTATACTTTCGTAGTGCTCTAAAGCTTTGTTTAATCCTTCTTTAACTGCAGGGTTTAGATCTTGCTTAGATATTTCTCTTAGATTTTCTATCTTCTCATCTATACTAGTACCAGCTATTTTTAGATACTTTTCATACGCCTCTTGTTCTACTTTTTCTAACTCATCATACTTTTTCTGAGCTAGCGCCTTATCTTCTTTACTAGCATCTTTAAACAACTCTTCAATCTCTTTAGTTGTTTTAGCTTTATCTAGACCTTCTTTGTATTTTTTCTGACGCTCTTGATTCTGTATAGTTTCTTCGTTTGCTGTTCTTTCTTTTTCAAACTGCTCTCTTGCACTTTCACTAGATGATAATTGATTATATACATCTACAGCTTGTGTAACATCTCCTGCAACATTAGCATAGTCTTGAGCTAGCTCTAGCAGCTGTGCAGCAGCTATAGGATCTATCTTACCTAGCTCTTTAACAGCATTGTTTAGATTATCTATCATCTTAGTACGAGCCTCGTTTGCGTCATACCCTTCTTCTGCTGTTCCTGGATCTGTTTTATATAGAGAAAACTCATCTAGTATTGCATTCATATCTAGAGAACCTTCCATCATTTTATTATTCGCTATAAGTGAGTTGTCTATAACAGACTGCATTTCTTTTTGCATATCTGTTAGCCTCTTAGTTTTATTTTGAACGCTACTACCTCTAAGTATAAGTTCGTTTCTTAATGCAAGCCTTGAGTTATATACAGTATCTTCAGCTTTTCTAGTTGCTTCGTCTTGTAGTAGTCTAGGCAAGCCTTTAGCGGGAGGTTGTATTGGCATGCTGTTAGATACATTATTATACATAGTTCTAAACCCTTCCAGCTTAGCTTTTAATCCATCTATTATTTTGGTCTTATCTTTAATTCCGTAATCCGACTTAACAATGTTTCCTTTTGCATCTGTAAGTTCTTGTAGAGGATTACCATTTTCGTCTGTGTACCCAAAACGTTTTGCAAAGTCTGCATCTGGTAATTGCTTTGTGTTTTCTAGCTGTTCCATATACACATCAAACGTACCAGTATCTAGAGCATGTAAAGCATTAATTTGTATTAGTTGATACTGTAAGTCTTTAAACAACTTTTTATTACCATCTTGTAGTGCTTTATGCATTCTCTTTACCACATCGCTTTGAGCTTGCATGTTAAGCATTCCATTCTTAGCATTATCTAAGAAACCTCCATTTCTAATATCAGCAAGTGTTTGCGCCATTTGCTTTCTATTAGAATATTCTCTACTTACAGCTGCGCCTCCTCCTCTCATTACAGCTCCTACTAAAAATCCAACAAGTGCAGACTCTAATCCTTCTTGAGATCCAAATGTTTCTGACATTGAGGTATTTAAGGCATTAGCCATATCACCTACTCCTCCATTTTTATATCTATCAGAGTGGTATGTAGATGCAAACTGATTAGATGCAAACTGAAAACTTTCTTGAAATGCCTCAGTTGCACCATCTTTGCCCATATCTACCATCCTTCTACGAACAGATGTCCATATATTGTCGTTTGCAAATTTACTTACAGCCTTTTTAGATGCAGCATCAAATATAACATCAGAGTTTACTCTAGCTGCTGTATTATACCCCATGACTTGTTTGCCCCACATAATAAAGTTTGTACCTGCAAGCACAGGAAGTTGAGTTACAAAGTTAGTGTTACCTGCGGCGTAAGAAGTTTTTTCTATATCTTTTAATATATCTAAAGGTATTTGTCCTAGATTCTCAACACCATCTGTTCTACTTATATAAGCATCTGTTAAATCTTTAAATGTAGATTTTTGTGTTTCTCTAGCTTCTACTGACGCTTCAGCTAGTGACATCATTACTGCTCCATCTACAGAAGATAGGAATGTTTTGTATGCGCCAGCTGTACCTTTCATAGAGTTTAAAGTCTGTGCTAGCTTTGTTCCATTTGTAATTGCCGTAACGCCTTTACTTAAAGAAGCTAATCTATTAGCTCCTATTACTGCTCTACCTGCTTTATCTAGCATTCCTATAGCTCCAAGGCCGCCTGTTAAATACATAGTAGCTATAGATCCTAAAGAGTATCCTACTCCATTTGCAAAAGTATCTGCCCAAAAGTTTGCAGTTCCTAGCTTACTCAAGGTGCTCATATTTTGTTGCTCTTGTGTGTAATAGTTAGGCATGTTTTCACGCATCCACTCATTAGTTTTATCTACGGTTCTACCTACAGCGTTGTCGTAGTATTCTCCGCCTGAAGCTAAAGACCCTAATCCAAATAATACACCAAGAGTGTTTTCTGCTACCGCACCTAGTGTAGTAGCTCCCATCTTAGCTAAACCATTACCCCACTGGTCTGCAGTAGATTGATTACGAGCTCTTATCTCTTCCCAATCTAACAGTTGACCTCTAGGCACATTATACTTCTTAAACTTATCTAGATCTCTTGTACCTTGATAGTCTTTTCCAAGCAAAAATCCTTCATCGTATCCTGGGTTACCTAAATTAATCTGAGGTACTGGAGCCTGCATAGACTTTCCAGTGATAGGATTAATAGGCATTTCTGTTCCAGTAGTTGTACTAGTAGTAGGCTGACCACCAATAGGCAGTCCTGTTAATGGATTAATAGTTTCTGACATTACAGTTTAGTTCTTATTTCGTATCCAAGTGCTGCTGCATCATTTATGAAGGTAGAAAACTCAGGACTGTCTATTCTATATGTTACTGGTTTACCTTCTGTAGGATCAAATATAGTTATTTTATCTGAATTTCCTTTGAAAGATACAGTAGCATCTCTATTCTCTAACGGTTTACCATCTGGACCGTACACAACCATCTGTGCACCGTCTGCTCCTGTGTGCTTATGCAGATTCATTTCCATTTGGAGTAAGTATCCTGGAGAGTTAAAGTACTGATCCATTTGTTTATTCCTAATATTACTATAAGGTAATATAATCTCCTTACTTACATTTTTACCATCCTTCTTACCAACTATAGTTAGTTGTAATGTAGGCTCACCAAAAGCTGCAGTAGTGTGGAATAAAGTATTTTTAACTTGAACTTCATCACTGTCCCATTTTAACTGAGACACCATCTCACCTACAGTACCAGTTCCTCTTTGTAACTCTCCATCCCAAAAGATGTTAAATGATTTATCTAATGGTGTAGATTTAAAGAAGTCTTTTACATACTTAGTATTTTGTATAACTTCTTTTGGAGTTAATCCCGGCATGTTGTTAGACGCCCAAGTTCCTGTAGTCTGTGTAGAATTCTTTTCTAACCAATTATCTATCTTTTTCTTATCTGCTTCTCCTGCATCTGTTAAAGCATTTAAAGATCTTAAAGCTGCAATAGAATCAGGTCCATCTCCAAACATATTTTGCACATCTAAAGCTCTTTTATATCTATTATAATCAGGATGGCTAGGATCTTGTAATATTCTAGGATCAATCTTAGTAGGAGTTCTAAAAGGATTAATTGTTTCAAAGAAAGATTCTTCTCCGTATATGTCACCTATATCATTTCTAATATTAATAAGATCTATCAGAGTTAAGCTAGAATCGTTAAGAGTCTGTCTAGCTTTGTCTAATAATTCTTGACCTGTGTACTTTCCAAATTGTGTATTAAGTTTACCCTCATCACTTATACCAGTCTCTTCGTAAGCTTTGTTTAATCTATTTTGCTGAGCAAGTGTTTGTTTTTTAACAGCCAATGCTTTTGAGCGCATTTCTATAAAAGTAGGGTTCTTTCTTAAATCTTCAGGAACATTGTTATATAAAATATCCTGTTCAGTTAACTTAGTACCACTAGGTAAATATTCAGCAGCTAAGGCATTTGCATCCTGTACAGTTTTATCTAACGTATCAGAGTTTAAAGCAATATAAGAACTAATATCTGCAGTAGTCTTACCAACCATATCATCAAGCTGATTAACTTCTGTAAGCTTAAGTACGTTTGGAGTATAGTTATTAAGATTAAAGTTATAGTCAGCTGTCCACTTTTCACTATACTCTATAGCTTTATCGTACTCAACATTTTTGAATGCAAACTTATCAATTGAAGTATTTAACTCTCTGTTCATAGTTTCTTGAGTTACAACATTCTTAAGATAAGTTCTACGCTGATCAGTTAGGTCTTCTCCGCCTCCTGTATCATTAAGCAATCTCTCTTGCTCTTTTATTATCTTATCTAATCTTTCTGCTTCTTTGTCTTTTCCAGAGTCAATAGCAGATTGTCTTTGCTCCACAAGTCCTGTTGAGTCTGGGTTCTCTGGATCTCCATACAAAGTGTTAGATATTCTAGATCTAATATCTTCATCACTTAGTTGGAATGTTTTAAGCTCTGCTTTTTGAGCAAGCGCGGCCTGAACATCAGGGTCTTGCATTAGATTATTATAAATAGCCTCAACTCTCTCTGGTAATATAGATTCAGTTGTCACGCCATCAGTAATATAAAAATTACCATCCTGACTAATTACTTTACCTTTATTACCAAATTTTCTAACAGCTACATCTTTCATCTGTTCTGACATTAATTCTTGAATGTCAACATCATTAACTACGTTGTAGCCTTGAAAGAAAGAACCTTTATCAATAGAACCATCTTCATTTCTTTGCAGTCCTGAGTACTCATGTCTAGACCTTGCTACTGCAAGTGTTTTTGTTTCTGCGTCTATCTTTCCATCCTCATAGAGCTTTTCAATATTAGCTCTATATGCTTTATAAGCTTCATTGTTTTGTTTAATGGGCTGGTATTGCTTATCAAATGTTCTAGCACTTTTAGCTACATCCATACCCATAGTTTCATAGTCTCCACGGCCAGACCTGTTTAATAGCTCTTGTCTAGTGCTTTGCTCTAACTGATTCTTAAGCTCTTGATCTCCAGCAAAATCTGCAGCATCCATTTGATCTACTGCTCCTGCTAAAGCGTCGTCAGCATTGAATGCCTGTTGAAACCTTTGACGTTGTAAAGCGTTTATTTGTACAGATCCTGGATCTCGATATACGCTTTGATAGTTTCTTAGTTTATATCTACTCATTGTCTTTTTCTTTAGTTTCTTTAGTAGGCTGGGCCTCTCCAAAACGTATGTTAAATAGCTGAGCTATCTCTGCATTCGTATACGGTTTCTTTGTTCTAGGATTAATCTCTTTACTTAAGAAGTTTCTTAGTCTATCTCTTTCGTAGATACCCATATCACCAGTTGCTCGTGCTAATCTTTCATTAGCTTTATAAGACATTAAGTCTCCAGCTAATCCAGCAGTTCTTTCAGTGAATGAATCTATAGCGCCTAATCTTCTATCTTCATTAGCTGCAAGCTGTCTTTCTCTAAGTTGAGTATTTATTTGGTCTGCCTGCATTGCATTAGCAACGTTTCTAGCATTAGCTTGCATTTCCATTTGAGCTTCTTGATTAGCAATTCCAATATTTGCTCTAGACTCTGCAGCAGCAATCTTTATATCACCTTCTTGCTTTCGTCTGTAACTAGCCATCTTAGCCATAATACCTGCAGGACCAGCCCCGCTTGTATCTATAGATCTACTGATAGCTCTACTCTGTGCTGCATTAGATGCACGCTCAGCATTGTAGCTTACTCTATCTAAAGCAGGAGCTTTGATTCTACCTGGAGCCCCCATCTGCTCTGCTACTCTATCCTTCTTAAAGAATGCGTATGCAGGCGCAATAAGTTGTGCGGCCCCTGCAGCCATTGCTAATCCAGGTACATCTCTATTTAATCTCTTTAAAGCTTTCTTTTCTAAATCTGTTAACTCTTGATCAGAGTTTGCTTTATCTATAACATTTTTATCTTCTTGTGAAAGTGAATCATAGTCAAACTCTTCAGGTCCCATTTGTGTAGTAACTGTGTTACCTTGCAAGTCAACATATGTGCCTGGAGTTGGAGCATTGTTTACAGGTATTTGATTTATAGACTTAGGCTCCATATAATTAAACTCAAAGTTTTCATCAGGAACTCTTTCTTTAGTAGTAGTGTTATTAGCTGGTGTGTTACTTGTTGCAGGTATAGTAGGCTCCTCTGTTATAGCATCAAAATCTCCTACTACAGGATCTTGTATCATTTGCGGGTACATAGTGTTTTGGAAATTTTGAACTAAAGAAGCTGGAGGTTGTACTAACCCTGCGTTGTTATATACTGGGGTTCCATCGTTATAGTAGCCTTCAGGATTATATACCATCATACTTTTAGAGCCTCCATCTAGGTACATCTTATACCCACCAGCGCCTAACTTAACATCATCAGGGTCTCTACCAGCTTTCTCTTCTTGTAGCTTAGCTAAGTAATCAATCTCACCCTGCGTTCCACCATTCTTTAATAAATCTTTATGTCTTTGTGCAAATGACTTGCCTCCTAGCTTTAAATGCTGGGAGAAAAAGTAATCATTCTTACCACCATTCTTCATAGTTACTTTATCCATTGTTTCGTTACCCTCAACTTCAGTGTTAGGGTCTATCATAATACCACCTTGCTCATGGCTCTTACCTTTAAACTCTATAGCATCAGATCCTGGTATAGGCTTAGCTACACCACCAGGTAGTTTTACTCCTCCGTCTCTATTTTTAGTCACTGCTTTACGTGTAGGAACTCCATAAGGATCTCTTACAGTAGATGCTCCTGCTTCCATTGGATCTAGCAGTAGCCCTGGAACTCCTGCAAATCTACCTAAACCATGAAATGCTTTATCTAACAAAGCTTCTTTAGCTATAAACTTACCAGTTTTAGCTGCCATGCTTTTTTCTTCAGCTCCTTTAAATCCAGCCATTGTACCTTCTTTAGCTAAGTAATTAGACGCATCCATTCCCATTTGCAAAGAGCTGTACCTTGCTCTATCTTCTTCGCTCATAGGAGTATTCATTTTTTTCTGAGCCATGTTTTGTATCATGCCAGGTAATTGTACTCCGCCCATTTGATAGTATCCGCCATATCTAGCTATATCAGCGCCCATGTCATATCCTGAATACATTCTTGATTTAAGAGCTTCTAGCTTTTGTGCAGTAGCTAGTTTGTTTTCATCTCTCTCTTGTTTTTTCTCTGCTTTTTTCATTTCTCTTCTTGCTTTACCTCTTGATATTAAACCTTTACCTAGGCCATACACTGCTCCGCCTATTGCACCAGCAGCTGTTCCTAGTGGCCCTAGAGATGATCCCATCAGTGCGGCAGTAGTCATAGCCGCACCAATACCTGTACCAACACCTGATAATCCAGATCCAATAGTTTCACCTGCATTCATTGTAGTAGCATCTTGATCGTCTGATGCCATCTTAATACCTTCACCTGCAAGTGACGCAATAGCACCAACACCACCAGGTCCTATACCACCTATTAATCCTTTACCTGCACTGGCTCCGGCTCCTGCTACACCTGAAACTAAATCATCAGAACTAGTTGTTATTACGTTTTGAGCTGTCTGTTGTCCAAAATTCATAGCTTGATTTTGACCAAGTCCATATAAAGAGCCTGTTAAATTTTGACCAGTAGTCTCTATAGCTTTAGCTCCTGCTTCTGGTAATACCTGGCTAGCAAGAATATTACTTACTTCATCAGCACTAGCTTTTGTTCCTACAGCTGCAAGCTGTTTAACTCCGTCTTCTCCTAGCTTTTCTAAATACTTACTTCCTTTTTTAGAAGCCCCTCTTGCTTTTAACTTATCAAACACTCCAAGCTCCTCTGCCTTTTCTACGCCTTGACCTAACGATTGCTCTATACTATCTATAGTAGCTTGCTGCTTAGCCATATTAGCTTCAGCTTCATCCATATATTTAGTAGATGTCCTAGTCTCTTCTAGCTCTTGTTCTAAAGCTTTTACTCTAGCTTTATCAGCTTCTTGATATGTAACAGCGGCTGTTTCTGGAGAACCCGGTATAGTGTTAGCACCGTACATTGGAGGTGTAGCTAACCCACCTGCTTGATACTTACCGCCCTCTTGTTTCTTGCGCAATGCTGGTGCTACATCTTTATAGTTTTTTGCAAAGTATGTTGCATCTTCTACACGATCAAACTTAATAGCTTCATTCTTTCTGGGACCTGTGTATTGTAAAGTACCATCTACATCTTGTATGTTTGGTATAGCAAACTTACCATAACTACCCATGTGATGAGTTCCTGTTCTACCATCACCAAAATTATATGATTTATCAGTTGGCTTTATCATTCGTGTTATAGCTGGATTATTACCAAACGCATCCTCCATAGCAATCTTTGCTTTCATCATGCCTCTCATACCACCATCTTGATATTCATCCTGCTTTAGATTAATGTTCACATCTCTACCTTCACCACCAGAATCAGCTCCAAACATTGTTCCAAGATTTCTAAGTTTACCGTAAAAATCTAGAGCTGATCTTTGAACAGGCTCATCTCCTGGGTTGTTAAAGTCATATGTATCTTTTATAGTGATATTTCCATCATCATCTGTATCATAACTAGCTTGTCCAAGAGTAGTTTTCATGGAGTAATCAGCCCGCTTACCAGAAAAAGGAAGCATATTTTTAGCCATAAGTAAACTAGATCCGCCTCCTATATCATCGTATTGATCTTCATAACCTTTTCTTAGTGTACCGTCCTCATTTAAATGAGTTGCATAATCCTCATATTCTATTACTCGGTTTTTTCTATTTCCTGCTTTGTATTCTTTTTCCGCACGCTCAATAGCTCGTTTTAAAGCTGCCTTTTCTTGTGAGCTAAGATCTCTTTGATCAAGTGTTTCGTCTCTATCTATGCCCATTATATCCTTAACAAAAGTTCTAACATTTGTAGGTATTGCTTGTTTGAGTAACATAGTACCAGGAGTATATTGATTCACAGTTTTAGATACATCTTTTGCTTTGTCATAAGCAGTAGAAAAAAAACTACTAGAATCTGAAGGTGCTTCTGTAATTATCTTTTGTCCTGGACGAATATCACCTTTTTCGTTAACTTGAGGATTTAGTGCCATTAACTCGCTTGTGGACATGTTATATTTCTTAGCTATTGTGCTCATATAGTCTCCACTCTTAACAGTATACTCTCCACCCTTTTGTTTCTTTCTTAATTTACCCATAATTATCTATAGAATTTTTTTGCAGCCACGTCGGTGGAATACAAATTTATTAAATTTTTCTTGGAATTACTAAATATTAATCGTATTCCTAACCACTTGTCGGAGAACTTACGCTGCTTGTCCCAGCTTTTCGCAAGGTTTATAAACAAAGGATTTATAGTTTCGTTCATACCTGTAACAGAAAACATCGTATTTGGAGTCGTAGTCTCTACACTTGTAAGGTTAGTTCCTGCAACACTTGCTCCAGGCACACCAAAGTTAGATCCTGCAAATGGACCTACTGGAGTTTGTTGTAAAAGAGCCAAGTCTCTGAACTTGTTTATCTTCCATTCGTTACCAACACGTCTCGTGTTTATCATATACTCTATCTCTCGTTCTCCTGATATTTGATGAGTATTGTATACATAGAAGCTATCAAAGCCGTGGTCATGTACTAATGCTCCTGCATCATTAAACACATCTACCATATAGTTAAAGCTGTAAAATACTTTATCTAAGTCTTTACCTGCATTGTATACAAACTCAAACTCAGTTGGATAAATTTCATCATAAAAGTTTCCTCTATGAACTTCATCGTTGTGAAACCATAATAGCGGACTATACGTATTTAGATTAATTAGTGGATCATATATATCTGTAAATGATACCATAGTATCTTTTGCTCTAGAATACTTATAAGGTACATAGTCATGGAAAGAAACCCACACATTCATCTCTACGTCGTATGACACTGTCCATCCTGTAGTAGTAAAGTAAGAGTCAGCGGTCCAATCTATAACCTCAGTTTCTGTTACAAGTGCAAATATATCACTGCCATGTCCTCCTACCTGCTCACTAACTTGTCTAGTTTTTATAAATGAGTTATACTCATCACTCCAAACTATCTTCCAGCTTTCTAAATTATCAGTTACATCTATAGTCCAAAGATCTATAAACGCTTGTGTAGGTATTAAGTCTCTTTTAGTTAGTAACAGTCTATCATACTTTTCATCGTATGTAGCGTGGAAGCCTACGCCTATTATAGGATTATCTACAGAACCAGGCATTCCATACTGTTCTAGCGTAAATGGAATATTATCTTGGAACCATGTTTCCATACCTTGCTTACCTATATCATACAGCTGATCTTTCATTAAGAAGACCTTTCTATTTCTATAGTCCATGCAAAAATAACCGTGCTTAGTTACAATAGATACCCACTGTGATTGTGTACCTCCATACCCAAACTTAGTTTGTATAAGTTCGTCTGGGTCTTGCGTAAATATATCACCACTACCTACAAAAGACTCTGTACCATCAGACAGCTGTAAAGACTGCTTACCTTTAGTTCTATATAAACTATCTTCTGTGTGTAAGTATAATAAGTTATTTAGTGATACTAGCTTCCATAGACTTCCTCTATCTCTAGGTAAATCTTTAAACTGGAAAGCTAAGTGTACACGATAGTTATCTATAAGACTTGTATTGTCAGCTTTAGCAGACCTTTGCACTCTTGTTTCAAATACACTAGGATTAGATTCTCGTAAAGGATATGGTACTGGTGGTTTAACATCAGCTACACCTAAAGAGTAATCCTTATTGTATTTCATATTGTCTACATCTGTCAAGTCGATATTAGCTTTTAAGTCTAATAACTTCTTTGCAGGACTACCTGGGAAGTATGTAGAATCTATAGTTTCTTCGTGTCTAAAGTTTATATTATCTGTAGACTCGCAGATAACAGATATTAAATTTTTAACATCTTTAGGATCTGTGTTTTCATATTCAGGCCTGTGTGTTATACGATAGCCGTGTCTACATATAAATGTATCTCCCCCATATATATCTCCTGTAGTGTGCGCTCCTGCCGCAGCAACTGTAGACGTTCCATCTTCTTCTAGTGTATAATTTACTAAGTCATTTCCTACAACTTCAAAGCCTGTCCATATTAACTCTTGAGTATCATACGATAGATACATGTCTGTTTTAAATGCTTGTAGATTATGCAATTGTAATACAGGAGCTCCTACACTAGTATATGCAAATTTCTGCTCTGGAGATGGTATGCTGTGCCATACTATTCCTGGTGCTCCAGGCCAAGCAGCTAAATTAGGAAGCCTGTTTAAATTATAGCCCAGCAAAACAGAAGACTCTCCTCCTAAGTTATATACTCTTTTACCAAATCCTACACTTCTACCATCATATATAGAATCCCCATTAAGGTATGTTTTACACTTTTCTCTTAGAGGATAGTGCATAAATAATTCAGCTGGTCCTGGCTGCGCAAAACTTCTACTCATATGAAAAGTAACATAACTATCAGGGTCTAAACAATCAGAATCTGATGTTTCTTCATAATCATGTCCAGGACCTCTAAAAGGAAAGAAGCTTGTGCTGTATTCATGAGTTGTGTGTGTAGCAGGTACTAAACTTTTTCTTTGACCTGCGTCTGCGTTTAGTAAATAGAAGTCATGAAAGGTAGCCTCTGAAACTCTATCTGTATTATATAAAGTTCCGGGAGATAATATAAAGTCTTCACTGGCAGTACTTCCTCCTGAATCTCCGCATCCTCCTAAATCTATTTCATTTAGACTAGGCATGCTTTTAATAACATCTTGACCAAGTATTCTTCTGTTGTTGTGATTTCTTTCTGCGTAGTATATTCTAAAACCTTGTACTTTATCTGCAATAGGTTTAGGTATTTTTATATCACTAAGTTTAACGCCTAGCGCGTCTACCTTATTACTAATACTACCTGAAGTTGAAACTTCATTAATTACTTTTTTCCAAACAAAAACTGCATATTCAATCTTATCCCAATTTTCATCCGCCATTTCTGAAGTATTACTTCCCTCTATCTGAATACTTCCGTCTCCTTGTACTTCTAGCACTGTAGCATTTGTACCTCCATCAACGTTATCAAAGGTAGTAGTACCTTTAACCCATATGTAATAACCAGATTGGCCTTCAGGGGGAGCCTCGTTATAAACCCAGTTGGCAGTGGGACCAAAGTTACCAATTGCAGTATCAACAAAACCATCATATGTATTATTAGTTCCGTCGTATCCAACATCTGGTAATACTTGTGAAAACCCATCAGACATTAAAGTATTAGTTTCATCGCCAGCATCTTGATTTTGTACTACTCCGGGACTTCCTCCAGTACCGGGACCATCACCAACAGCTACATAGTAAGTTGTTGATGTTGTAGTAGTATTCACTAGAAACTCTTCGTTTTCTTCTTTTATTGCAGGAACCGTAGCATTGGTAGGCATTCTATGATGTCTAACATTTGAACCTTGAAGATTATCTGCTGCAACTTCTGTTATACCATCAAATACTTTATAGTCATCTGTATTAGGATACAATTCATTTTTATTTTCCCAAAAGTTTGTTTTATAAGGAGTAGCATTTGCAAAGTCATAGAAATGAAATGCTTTACCTGCTCCCTGTGTCATTTTATTTAGCTCTAAATCTACTCCTATTGTAACATCTTGTGTCTCATTAACAAGAGGAGGAAGAAGTGTACTAACTCCTTTTTTAGTGACATCTTCTTGAGGTATATTTTTAAGCTCCTCTCTGCCCGGTATGTGATATGCATATGACATGCTACCATCATTAAGTATAAAGGCTATGTAAAATGCGTATACTTCATCACGCATGTATCCCTTTTTATTTAATGGAGAGCTTGCTAAATTGTTAATACCTCTGTAACCTTGTTCTTTATCTTCATTAGGCGGGGTCTCATCTAAGTACCCATACATAAGATTGTCTGAAGATATTCCGTACGGATCAAAAGGATCAAGCTCACTTGTTACAGTCTCTAACTTAATAAAGTTTGCATGCTTTTGGTATCCTATATCCTTACTTCCTGACAAGTTACCTAAGTATAATATGCTATCTAGTTGTGTAATAGTCTTTGCAGTATCATATGCTACAGTATCTATAATTGTTTCTTCTACTGAAGACTCTTCATAGCCCTCTAGTAATGAGAATACTATAGTTCTACTAGCAGCACCTGCTATATCTAAATCATTTAACTTATATGCTCTTTCTACTCCTCCTACTCTAGCTACTACTATAGGTCGTAGGTATTCGTAATCTGTGTTAAGATTACTAGCTTCCCATACAATAGACTTACCAGTCTGTGTATCAGCTGGAGCTCCATCGTATCTTTCTATAGGTAATACAGACTCTGTGTCTTCTACAATAGGAACACCTAAAGAATAAGATACATAGTTAGTCTGTGTAAAATTTGCATCTACATATGCTAAGAATAAATAATACACACCTGACTTCAGTGCCCCACCCTCAGCAATCTCGCTAAAAGTAATGCTAGGCACTGGGCCGGCATGTGGAAATAAGTTAAGTCTGTCTATGTAATTTTTATTAGGAGATGCTGCTGGATTAACCCCGTATATCTGATTACTAAGACTAGTCTGTTGTCTAGTAGCATTTAAACTTCTAGGAGGATTAAGATTATCTGTCCAGTATACAATTAAGTTACCATCTGGATCAATCTTATAGGTACCTTCAATAGGGTAAGACACATTAAACTTTAAGTCAAAGTCATTGCCATTAGGAGAGTTACCTGCTGCTGTACTTAGTAAAGTAGCAATAGTATCGCTATTACTATCATATAAATATATTGAAGAGGTTCCGTTTGTATCTACCGCAAAAATTATTATAAGATCTGTAGTAGTTTCTATAGTACCAATAGCTCTTTCTCCCGCCGCTAGTCTTCTAGTGTTTACTTTAGATGTACCTGGTTCATTAGATATTGCACCTGCAGTCTCATTAGATAGAATGTTTTTAGCGTATCTATATGATCCTTCTGGTTGATCTACGTGACCTGCGTCTTTATTTAATCCTTTTACAAATTTAGCCATTAGCTTCTATACAGTGTTTCTCTATCGTTAAGTGTTTCAAAAAATGCAGCGTGACGATTAATGTCTGGTACAAGACGTACCCACTGATTCATGTAAGATTCATATCTATCTATGTCTGGATAGTTTGCAGCGTTTCTAGCTTGAGTACAGTAGTATCTCCACTTTTGATCTGCAAAGTTATAGTCAATCTTGTTGTTAGGCTTATCATACCCGCCTAATAACATTTGCTTATATATATACCAGAACATAGCTTCTTTGTAGCTTATGTCATCTGGAACCATAGGATAGCAATCCTCATCTATTGGAAATGCTGTGTAACTTAAGCATATCTTTCCTGTTGGGAATGATGTCTTTATGTAATCACAGTTTACAATATAACTCTCCTTGTGGTTTGAAAACTCATTTACGCAATTGTCGCAATGCATAGACTTATGGAAAGTGCTGGCACTATAACTCAAAGGCTCTAGGCCTGCACCTCCATTACTAGTATTAAAATAAATCCCCTCTAAAACTGTTATCCTACTAATTAATTCTCTAAGCTCTGCTACGTTTGCTTTGTATTGTGTGTCGTATTTATCTACAACAGCCTCTGTTATTGTAGAACTGTTAGCTACATCTTGCTCTAACGTTCTATTATACTCTCCTATATCTGCTCTTAACTCTCTTACTTGCGTGGTAAGAGTATCTAGCTCATCTCTTGTAGATGGTGTTACACTAGAACTAACAGCTACTTGATTAATAAAGTATAGATCTCCAGGTAAACATCCTTTGTGATCTTTTATATCAATAACGCATTGCTTCTGGCATAGTTGTGATGCAGCTCCTATGTGTTCTAGAGCTTCACCTATCCATTCAATACTATCATCAATCCATTCTGCATTATTAGGCTTAAGGTCACGCATAACCTTTCTAATAATCATTTTACTTGATATGTTTTTATATACTGCCATATTTATCTCCAGTTACTACAACTACCGCAGTTCCATGCGCGTAGTGATTTGTTAATTCTTGATTGTGGATCTCTTTGACCCTTAGCTCCTGTACGCTTAGCTTTCATGCCGCACATTCTACTACAGAAACTAGAACGTCTTTTATTACCTTTCTTCTTACTAGGAGCTTTTATGTCTTGTCCTTGAGCTCTTAAAGATGCTCTACCTTTAGCGTTAAGTCCTCCACTAGGATTCTTACCTTCTTTTCTTGTCCAGGCTCCTCCTGACTTATACCTACTAACTCTTCCTTTAGTATTCTTTTCTTTTTTAGCTGCTGCTTTTTCTGCAGGACTAAGGCTACTCCAAGTCTTAGGCGTTTTCTTGCTTATCTTTTTAGTAGGTCTAAAAGTATTTTCCCCTTTAGAGTAATCTTTATTACCTGAAGGGGTAGTCCATTCTTCTTTGAACCATCTTTTAAGAGCTAATCCTTTAGCAGTCTTTCTTACAGCCATTACTTTTTCTTTTTAAGTCCGCCCATACTATATCTATCTGACATAATACTACGAGCAAGTCCACCGTCTTGCTTTTTACTTTTATTGCCCCAGTTAGCTGCACCTACTTTACGACACTTAGCTAATGCTCCACTGGCATAAGCTGAAGGCCATACTGAATATCTTGCTTTTACTTTACTATAACACGCGTCTTTTGCCATTCTAATTCTTTTTAAACTTTAAATAATCAAGCTCGTCTATTAACTTGAGTTTACCTTTGTTTCCTTTTATACCTCTTGTGGCATCAAACCTATAGACAGATTTGTTTTTAACTTTGCACTTACCTTTTCTCCAGTAGTACTTTAGATACTCTTTATCAGTATAGTAAAGTTGCCACTTGATACCTTGGTCAGTTTTTTTATTATAAAGCTCTTCTCCTTTTTCAATAAGTTCAGCTTTATATTTATTAGATTCTCCCCAGTCTATTGCAGGAGATCTAGGATCACGCTCCATTCTTACGATGGAAAGAGTTGATAGGTTACTACCCATGTTAAACTCTTTACCATCTAGAATGTAATCAATAATCATAATGTTAAACTCACTACATATATCAACAAAAGTCTGCTTTGACACACTATCATCTCTAGTAGCGTAGTCATTATATATGTGTGAGATTGTATGTTGCATTTAGTCTCTATCTAAATCAAATACAGGCATTTCTAAAAAGCCGCCCATACGCTTCATGTTTAGAGCAGTTTTAGCCGAGTCTAGTTTTTTACTAACTTTTCTAGTTTTTCTAGCAGCCTTCTTTAATTTACCTTGAGCTAAAGCTTGTTGTCCAGCTAAAAGTTTTCTGCTGCCTGCTTTAACTTTTCTAGAAGCTTTATTGCTAGCTCTTGTAGCTTTGTTTTCTTCTCTTTTAGCAATTCTGGCTCTTTTAGCATCGTCTCTTTCCATGCCTCTTTCACCTTTACGTCTAGCTCTTTTTGCTTTTCTAACATCTTTAATGTTAACATCAGCCATTCCTCCAGTTTGAAACTTCTTCTTTTTAGATTTAGCTGCAGACTTCATAGATTCAGTTTTGTTACCATCTCCATCTATATCTATATAGTCAGGCTTTGATCCAGCTCCACCAGCCTTCATATACTTCATGCCGCCGTTACCTTTCTTTACTTTCTTTTTTGTACCACCGTACATCATTTTCTTTTTCATAATTATAATTATTGTTTAGGCGCTGCAGGACGACCCTGGTCTTGCAACGTATCGTTAGTTGTGTCATTTATTGATCCTGATAAAAGCATAAGCTCTCCACTCATAATGCCTTGCGTAATAGTCTGTAACATATCCATAGGTATTGGAAAGTCCATGTCATCATTGTAGCAATCAGAGCCATCACAATCAAATAGAGCAACATCTTCTGGGTCTTCAAATATTCCTCTAACGTTAATATAACCAAGACCGTCTGCATTGTATATATACATGTAGTCCTCAATCATATATGCTTTATATTTACCTGAAGTATACTTTTCATAGTCTAGCCACTGCACTGCATGTGGTTCTACCATAGGTATAGTACCTAAGCCTGATACATCACTGACATGTGTAATAGCATCTCTGAAGTTAAATCTTACAGTTCTAGGCAATTTCTTTTTTGTTCTATACACAGCACACTCCACAGGAAGATTGCAGCATTTAGAAGCATCTACTTTTATTAGTTCTAAGCAACCTAAGTCTTGTTCTAGGTGCCTAGTAATCATGCCATTTCTAGCAAAATCTCTCCTGATAAGCATTGCTCTATAATACTTAACATTAAATTTAATTTGACTAGTAGATATATGCTCGTTATTGCTAGATCTACCTCCTCTAACTAAGTTTAAAATGTTATATGCAATCTCGTTTAGTGTCATTTGTTATAAGTTAGTTTGTAAATAACCTTCGTATCCGCGTTCTTTACTCCATATATGGGCTTGCCCGGTTCTCTTAGCTTCATACCCCATCATCTTATGCCAAGCGTCGTTAGCACAGATAGAAGGTATAAACCTTACTTTTATTCCTCTATACTCATTAACCATTTCTTTATGTTTGTGTCCACAGTGTACCTCTCTAAACTTAGTCTCTGCAAATAGTATAGGCTGTTCAGTTGCCATTATTAGTGGCATCTCAGCAGGCTTCTCTTTGTCTCCGTGTGTAAACATAATTAAGTTAACTCCGTATTTATAATATTTTCTAGAATCAAAATTGTTATCAATTGTAACTCTTTCATCATTTTTAAAGAATGCTCTCAAGTATTCTCCTGAGTAAAACATTCTTTCATAGTCGTGGTTACCTTGTATAACAACCACATCTACTGGTGCAGACTGTGCTAAAAAGTTTATAGCTCGTACCATTAAACTACAGTACCCTACAAACGTTTCTTGCCATTCTGCTGAATCTTGCTGAGGTGTACCTTTTGTGGTAGCACGGGAATACCCCTCAGAGTTTAGACCATCATTACCTATTGGTAGTAATATTCTTTCAATGTTAAGACCGTTAGCTTTATTCAGTAGCTCTTTTACAGTCTGCATATACTCCTCCTCAGCTTCGTCAAGTGTCTGTCCAGTATACTTACCATAGTGAATATCTGGTAAGGAGATCTCATATACTACTGCGTCCTGTACTGGTTTGTAGTCTGCTTCAACCTTTGGGCTGTAAGATTCTAAGAGCTCTTCTATTTCAGCTTTCGCTTGTGCTATTAGATCATCTTCTCCTTTTACTACAACAGAGAACCTGTGGTCTCCCTGCATATTCTGCCAGAACTTAACAGACTTGACATCTGTTTCTTTTATTTCATTATCTTTTAAGAACTGTTTGAACTCACTTATCTCTGAAGTACTTACGTTATCCAGATCAAAGTCAGATCCCTTTGCGTCTATCCTTGCTTCCGTCAATGCGTGTTTGCAAGTTTCCACGCTACAATTTAACTTTTCTGATAGTCTAGCTGCTCCTTCTTTAAGGTAGCCTGGCTTATCTTTTAGAAAAGCTTTAATTTCATCTTTAGTCATAATATTGGTTATTGGTTATTTCTCTGAGTCTTGATTCTTTTTTGAACTTCCGCCGAAAAAGAAGTCAACGATTGTATTTACCTTAGCTGACATAGCTCCAAATACTGTAGAAATAAACCCTATTTCATAGTCACTAAGATCAATAGCGCTTATAACGAAGTATCTAAACATGACATAGGTGAGGCCAAAATAAGCAATTGTGAATAAAGATGCAAGAACTTTTTGTATAATTGCGTCATCTTTGTACATTTCACGTGCAGATTTACGGTCTTCTACCTCTTTTGCAAAGGCTTCACGCTCTGCTTCTAGCATTATTCGCTTAAGTTCAAACTTAGCTTGCTCTCTTTCTTTGTCTGTTGTAATGACTTTATCGAGTATACCTTCTGCATTCTCAACTACTTTGCCAAACAATCCTCCTAACATATTTTGTATCATAATTTTTAGTATTGATTTCTTCCTGTTCTAGACCCTGATATATTTGTAGAGTCATAATTTATTAATACGTCTGCAGTTTCTGCTGCTGCGTTTAGCTTTATAAAAAAGCTATATCTATTATCTACTGTGCAAGGATGCTCATCAAATAATTCTAATGATACTCCTGTAGGTATAACAGCTTGTTTTATAATATAAAAAACTTCTTCAACTTTATCGCCTTCAGTATGTCCATACTTTCTTTCAGTTGCAGAGTAGTCTATTGCTTTTATATATGCATCTACAGTTACATCTCCTGTGTAGGTATTTACAATTAAACATTTATTAATTACGTTAATCTTAGTAGCAGACTTATCTAAATCTCTACCTCTAATTACCCTTACTTCTTCAGTACCTGTTATATTTTTTCTTACATATTCCATTTTCTTTTTATATTATGATATTGCTACTACTCCTCTATTATTCCAAAGAGTTCCTGAAGCTCCTCTCCTTGTTGGCAAACCACTACCACTTAAAGAAGTCATTGTTGGAGTTGTTCCATCAGCGCCGTCTTTTCCGTTTTTACCATCGGCGCCGTCAGCGCCTGCAGGTCCTCTTGCTCCATCAGCACCTCTAGCTCCATCTGCTCCAGCAGCTCCTGTATCACCTTTAGGCCCAGCGGGTCCTTGCGGTCCTTGTGCTCCATCACCAACTTCAGCAGTTATATATCTTCTAAGCTCTTCTATATCTTCCGTTAACTGTTGTATTGCATACAATACAGGAGCTAAGTTATCAAGTTTGCCTATATCAGCAATATGATCGCCGTTGTTAAACGCGTCTCTTATTTCAGTTTCTTTCTCCGTATCTATACTTTTAGAGTCTTTTGACCCGCCCGTATTCTTATTAAATATGTTTGTTGATTTTCTGTCTGCTAATGCCATAATTATAATGTATATTCCCAAACTACAGTAACTTGCATGTTAGCTGTAGATGAGCTTGATTTTATTATTG
>Ga0098056_1000054_pt1 | contig 38004 bp, 48 predicted proteins | sample 17BtaG_FD_92583 | JGI IMG/M metagenome (GOLD analysis project Ga0098056, IMG submission 92583) | Marine viral communities from the Subarctic Pacific Ocean - 17B_ETSP_OMZ_AT15314_CsCl metaG | ecosystem: Environmental > Aquatic > Marine > Oceanic | place: Subarctic Pacific Ocean | collected...
CCATTAGGTAAAGCAAGTTCGGGGTGCAGTCGATTGAAGTTGTTCACACCAAGCATTGTCGCGTGTGTCATTATTTGGAAGATGTTGTAATCCCTAAACGGATGGAAGGAAGCAAGCGAGTCCCTGTATTCTCGTCTGTCAAGTTCTGCTTTCATTGCACACACTCTTGTAATTTGTTTGCGCAATGACGCTAAGTTCTTGTGTGCCATGCTTCTCAGTGTGCGGTCCGGTAAGTCTTCCAGCAGGACAAACCTACCATTCTTCAACTGCACAGTGTATGGTGCTGACGGGATGCTCTCTTCCTCTCGGAACTCATCGCTCATCTCTAACCACCTGCATAGTTCCTGTGCATTTCTCAGTCGCGTGTGCTACAAGCAAGTTGCATTTACCCGCGCTTCTCATTCTTTGGCTTCCGCATTTGCGGCATTTTCTCATCTTTCTCTTTCCGTGTGTCATAGTAATGCACCTTTTCCTTTCTTCAATTTAGTCAGCAATGCTTTGCCAATTGCTTCACGCGTCTTGCCGGTTTCACCGTCAAGGATACGCTCAACGAGGTCTGCTTTGTCAGCAACCACTTGGTCAAACATTGAATCAATGGTGTCCTTAGCGGACAATACCACCTTGTGACAGGTGGAATCTTCTTGTGTCATACGGCGAACGCGCGCCGCGGCTTGTTGTTCCCATGCTGGAACCCACTCACGCTCAACGAAGAGCGTAGTGTTGGCGTGGTCGAGGTTGACCCCTTCTCGCATGGCGTTGGTGGAACAGATGAGGAAGTCAATACTACCTTGTTGAAAGTGCAGTATGTTCTCTTGTCTGTCGCTCTCACTCGTTTCACCATTGATGAAGCGCGTGCTTGGAAAATTCTCTCGCAACCTATCATAAAGCGATTCAATCACATCTCTATGGTGCGCAAAAATGACGAGTGGCTTACCGTTGTTTTCAAAGTAAGTTGTTGCCCACTTAACAGCCGCCTCCACTTTGTGAAGACCTGCTTCGTGCCGCAACTCAGTCATCATGTTGAGTGTGAAGCCCGCGTCGGTGGAACCAAAGTTCTGTTGTTGGTCAACCCATGCTTGCATCCAAGAGTTGTGCGTGTTCTTGTAAGCAGTTGTCTGCTTATCAGTCAGTTCGACAGGGATGATGGTTTCAACAAGCGAAGGCATTTCACCTGCGATACGCGGGTCGTCCATAGAGCGACGCAACATGAAGTCACGCAAGATGTGGTTGAGGGGTGTCGTTTGTCCGTCCCACGATTTGTCAATGTTGGACGAGCCACTCATATCCCATCCGAACTCAGTCTTGCGCGCATTGCAATACTTCTTTGCGAAGGCGAAAGAGTTGCTGAATGTCGCAGGCATCATCAAGTTGAGGGTGGGGAAGAACTCCATAGGGCGGTTCGTGATTGGCGTCCCCGAAAGCGCAATGATACCGTCAATGTTCTTGGCGATGTAAAGCGCGGCTTTGGTAGTGGCAGACTTTGGATTCTTGATGCGGTGAACCTCATCAAAAATAATGCAGTCATAGCCGATAGCACGCAGGTGTTCTTTGCGCTTGTCCAAAATGTCGTAGTTGATGATGTGGAAACGAGCAGGACGAATCTCACCCTTCCCTCCACTGATGATTTCTCGGTCTTGAACTGCGAGGTGAATCCACTTCTCAATCTCGTTCGCCCAATTGTGCTTGACAATCGCAGGGCAAACAATCAAGACGCGTTCGTACCGAGCCAACTCAACACAACCGAGGGCTTGAAGTGACTTACCAAGACCCATCTCATCAGCGATGAGAATGCGCTCGCGTCCTCCTGTCATATACATAACAGGAGCGATGCGCTGGTAAGGTCGCATGCTCTTGAACGGTTCCGCGTCGGGTAGTTCGATGTCAGTCTCAACCGCGCTTGACAGTTCCACTCGTTGGAGCGTTGCTTCATGCGATGCTTTGACTTGTGGGTTGTCTTCGATTGCATCAGCCAGTGCCTCAAAGAGAGGTCGGACGGCTGTTGATACAGCCATAGCGACACCAATAGGTATCACCCATGACTTGGAAGCATTGACCCACTTGGCTGAACCTGCGGCGGCAGACTTCATAGCCGCGTTGATTTCCTTCCAGTTGGGTTGGAAGTCCCACTTCATGATGAGATTGTCGGGAGCAGTGTATGTGACAGTAGCGTTAGAAGAAACCTCAATAGCAGTCTCATCGTATTCTAACCCATCCACTGTAATGTCATGGTCAGCGAGGAAAGCGAGAGCCTTCTCAATCACATCAGCGCGGTCTTGGATAGCCCAAAGACCCATGCCTCCGTTCCAAACCATTTGAGGGAATGGTAGCGCGGCCTTCATCTCATCCTTCAAATCGAATGGGACTTTCTTGAGTGCGATTCGCGCACCGTAGTTGTCTGTGTATCGTTCGTATGTCATGTTCATTCTTCTTCACCTCGGTCACCGTAAATGTTCTTCGCATCTTCGTCGCCCCAAGTCAAATACTTGCGTGTCTGTTCATAGTAAGCACGATTGGATTTAATCACACTTGAGTCGGATACAGACAAGGGGACAAGCGCGTCGCCGTCAATGTAAAAGTTGCCAAACAGCGTGGCCTGTCCAACCATCTCATTTGAGAGAGCGCAACGACTGTCAATGATTGAGGCAATCTCGTTCAGTTGCTTCATCAATTCGGGGTACTGTTTCATCTCAGCGTCTTTACCCCACTTGATTGCGGCGGCGCGAGTGTTTCGGAACAACCAGCGAGCATTTTCGCGGGACACGACAGCCCAACGAATCATCGGATGGCCGTCGAGTGGTTGGAAAGGGAGGTCATCGACCTGCCCACCTTGTTCTTTGATTGCAGACACAATGATGCGCGCACCGTCAAATGCGGCAGACTCGCAGTCAAGCCAACACATCATATCAGCGGAGCGAACAGGGTTCTCGTCAAGGACAAAGAAACTCATTCCTCTTCACCTCCGTTAAGGAAGTCTTGAACAGTCATGTCCTTGTTGTTGTGGGTGATGCAAAGCGGGGTGATTTGAGCGTTCTGTTCGTATGTTCGTGCAATCTCATACCACGCGTTGCAGTGCATACATTGAATCCGCATGTGGTCAACCTGTGTTTGGCTCGCACCGTTTGTTCTTTCAACAATCCAAGAGTGACCCGACTCAGCACAGTGGTTAAGGTCTTGCAGTTTGTGGACGCGCTCAACCATCATCTCGGCTTGCACTGCCATTTGCGCTTGCTTGATGCGCATCCTTTCCAATGCATCTTCGGGACTCATTCTTCCTCATCCTCCAAGCAAGTGATTTCAATGTCATAGACTTCGTAGTCCATCATGGGAGCAGAATCATCATGCGCCCACGCTTCCTTCTCTGCCTCTGCTTCATTTTCAGCATTCACAATGAAAGTGTGTTTGACTGTCTTCACGATGTGGTATTCCTTGGTCATTCAATCAACTCCCGCAACCGCTTGACTTCTGTAAGCAGGTCATCGAGCATAGTAAGTTTATTCTTCCATGCTTCTTCATCTGCTTCATCGCTCGCAGTATCTATGAAGTCAAGGAACAGTTGCCTCATGCCTTCGTATTTGTCTGTGTCAATCATTCTTCTTCACTCTCCTTAGCCAGTTCGTAAGCCTCCCATGAGGTATTGTGTTTCCCTGCTTTTGGGGCGAACTCTTCCAACCATTCGATGTATTCCATCTGCTTGCCAAGTTCATCACGCAACCGCTTGACTTCTCTTATCAATTCCCATGCGAAATGATGGGTTCGACCTTCAAGCAATTGTTCGTAAAACCTCAATTTGTCTGTGCTCATTCTTCTTCATCTCCTATGTATTCTGTAAATATGCCCATTGTGACAGGGCAACATGGATATTCTTTTGCTACCCATTCTTTCGCAAGCCTTAGTTGCTCACGCAACCGCTTGACTTCTGCGAGTAGTAGTGGTGCGTCTTGAGCGAGAAGGAGGTTCTTTCCTATCTCATCAATCCATTCATCAGTATAAGCGTCCGCCCAATTGTCGGCCTCGGTTTCGGCTTGCTCATCTCGTTGTCCGTTAAGTCGCGCTTCGATTCTTCTTTGTTGAATCTCTTTCGGTATGTCATTATTGAGGTCAGTGGCAAGGAAAAACATACCCAAGTCCGTGTGATGTATTCCTTCCCCCCATATCTTTTGATGCATGCCATCCTTATCCGCGTATGCACCTTCAACAACTCGCCAAGGCCCTTCTGTATGTCCTGTGTATTTGTCTGTGTCAATCATTTGTCCTTCGCCTCCTTGACATTCTTCGCACAAGCCTTGCTTGTTCATATCCTCCAATGGGTAAGCGAGGGAACACCCTAAGCAATAGCCCATGAGTATTCCTTTCTTTGCTCCCTCGATGTAGTCTTCGTCAATCATTCAATCAACCCCATCAGTCGCGCGACTTGGTTTAAGTAACCAGCACCGCTTGTATTAGCGCGGTCACTGAATGCTTCTTCAAGCAACTCCATCAGTTGTTCATGTTTCAATCTTAGTTGGGCTTCGTTCATGTTTGTTTGTCGGGTCATTTTCATTCCTCCATTGTGTCCCACCATTGAGGCGCGGGGGTTCCTTTGTTCCACGACGCAAAGCGTCGCTTGTCTTGTGAGTAGTATGTCCGATACGCTTCAACAGTAGTGTAGCGCGCAGTATCGTAAAGGTGCGGGTATCGTTCTTTGTTGAAAGCGCGAGCAAAGGGAGTGCGTACTCCCATAGGTAATAGGTCGAGCGCGCCGTTGCTTACCATCATGATAATCTTGCTTTCGCAAGCATGTTCGCGTGAAAATCTCAATCTGTATTCCATACACAACTGATAGGCGTGGTTGTAAAGCCACATGTAGTTGTTGATGTTGATGGAAGTCCATACAGTGCATGGGTGATGTTGATAGCCCCCCTTGTATGGACGGCCATTGGCATTGACTGGCATGAGTTCATCACCCGCACCGTGTTTGCGAAGCGCACTCGCCATCATCTGCGCGCTCTCAACAATCATCTTTGGTATGTGTTTGTCGCACATCATTCGCGCGGCGTTGATAGGGTCATCGTCAAGCACAAAGATATTCATTGGTTCAACTCCTTTTGAATCTCTTCAAAGTTCTGCATCCAATTCATGAGAATTTCCCATGAGTTCGCACCCTCAAGGTCACAGTGTTTTTCAAGGTAAGAGGACGCGCCAAACATGTTGGTGACTCCCGACTCTCGTAGCGTGTTGAGGAAGATGAAGTGTTCTTTCCATTCCCAATTCGCACTCATTGTATTCGCCTCCATAGTTGTTCTTTCGCGTCGTGACCTTTCCTAACAACGGTTGATTTGATGAAGTTAGGGCTGACCCTCAAGATGTAAGACAGGACTTGAGTGTTCGGTAGTTCCTTATGGTGGAAAGGACGGTTGCGTTTGACATACAGTTCCGGTGTGTAGTCGCGCAATGCTACTCGTATCGAGTGGCAACTGTGTTCTTCCCCCACAGGGATGAGTTTGCAGATGTATTCGTGGTATCGTCGGTGTACTGGTTTCATTGGTTTCATTCTTCTTCACTTCCTTTTGTTTGTTTTTGTTCTTGTTCGTATTGCCAAGCGTTTCCAAGCCAAGCAATGTCTTTGTTTCTTTCGTCAACCATCATGTGGTTTCCGAAGTTGAGTGGTGGTAGTTCACCTGCGACGACGCCTCCATGATTTGCGATGAGTTCCATCAATACTTGTGGAGTGATGAAAGCCTGCACCTTATCGAGACTGTTGTAGCATTCGGGTGTACCATCTTCAACCATAATCTCCACCGCGCTGTAACACTTAGCGAAGTCATTGCGAGGTGAGCAGTAGTGCATGCTTGATGCTTGCACGCTGATGATGGTCCCGTCTCTGCACAGGATAGGTTTGAACATCATTCCCATTCCCCCGTCGTTGGGTCGAACACAGGAAGAGGCTTATGTGCAAGTGACAATAGGTTGAAAGGGATGGTCCATGTCAAAGAGCCGCGCCCTTGAATGTCTTGTTGAACAACTCTCGCTTTCGTTCTGTTCATCTTGTCAAGGGTTCCAGTGTGCAGTTCTCCGTCGCGTCCTGTCCATGCAACTTTGTCGCCAACCTTCATCGTCGCTTTGACAAGCGCGCTTTCAAGTCTGCGCTTGTTCTTGATGAGGTCCACCACAATAGTGTTCACTTTTTTCAGTTCTTCAACACTCATCTCTGCAAGGTCGCAAAGTAAATCGGTGTTCATTCCCATTCCCCCGTCGTTGGATTGAAAGACTTGGCTTCGAGTTCATCGGGGAGTTCCATGCGTGGTGCAATGAACGCCACCCAATCTTGACAAGGCAGTTCCATGCGAAGGATGTTTGGGCGTCCGCGTTGAGCGCCACCGTAAAACACAATGTCATCCTTGACTCGCTTGTAGTGTTTGTTCACAAGGCGTATCAGTTTGCTGTCGTACCAAGCATCGTGGATTAGAACAAGGTCTTCATCATTGGTCGTCATCCGTAAGTTGTTACAGGAGCGCATCGTTGTTTTATCAACGCTGTTGGTAGTCGCGAAGTATTTCTCGTTCACATTGAAGTCATACTCAAGACCGTGATTGATGAGTAAGTCCATGCGCGCCGCATCAGTGACAGGCACAATAAGTACAGTCGATGCGTTATGCAAGATACCCGAAGCGTGTCCGTCTGCACCATCCCATGCGTCGGGACCGGAAGTCAAACGGAGTGGGTTGTGCTTTCCTTCCAACCACTTTGCTGTTGTGATTCGTACAGGCATCAAGCATCACCAATCCTTTTGAATGCTTTTTGTAATCTTGATGTGATGCGCGCTTGTTCTTTGAGTTGCTTCTGTATGTCCTCGACAATGCCATCGTATGGTGCAAAGACACTTCCCTTCAATGAAACATAGGCTTCGATTTGATTAAGCATCGCTATCATCTCAAGAGAATTGCGCATAACTTTAGAGATGCTATCCCATTTGTTAAGTTCGCTCATGTCATTGACAGAGATAGCACCAGCCATCAATTCAGTTCGCCAATCAATTGAATCATCAACGCGAAGGTAAACCGCACTGCCAATCTTTTTGGTTTGGAAGAAGGTACTGATGCGTCCCATTTGTTTGTAAGCCGTTGGTTCCGATTGAGGATGTGCTTGCATTATTGACCTCTTGTGATACCATCGTTCACCGTCAATGACAACAGGTTCCATACTTTGCATACACTTTTGAAAAGTTAGCATGATACCTTCTTCTCTTGAAGCAGGATTAGATTCAATGGCGAACATTCAGTCCACCTTCCAGTGTTCGTTCGTTCGGCCCTCAGCGATAGCAAGGTTCGCAGACATGAAGTCAGCAAGACCTTTCTCATCAACATCGCCCCACTCTTCTCGCTGGAAGCGATAGTATTCTTCGGGGTTCATACCGTATGGTGCTTCGGTCATGAACTCACCAGTCGTTGGAACAAAGGCGCGCTCCGGCATGGAGTCACATGGTTGAGCAACAAGGCTACCTCGGTGTCCACTCATGTTGAGGTCGCGTGCCGCATATTTCCAGCCCCATGCGCCACGACATAGTGCGCCACGACATGGGCAGTCGCCAAGCATGACGGGTCGTCCGTCAAGGTAAGCGATACCAAGCACGCGCGTCGGTTCACCGAACATCTCACGGATGACTGAGTAAGCATCAACCCACTCACCATCATCGTCTTGAACTGTGAAGGCTTCGGTGAGAATCATCACTCGGTCTTCGATTGTTTCATCGCTGATGTCAATGATTTGTCCAACGCTTCGTGTCACTACCGTACCATCATTGGTCGTGTCTTTGTTCTCTGCATTCAGTCTCCATTCAATGCTCAAGACATCATCTCCTTAAGAATGTCAAAGAGCGCGCGGTTGTCTTCTGTTGTACGAGCAGTCGTGATGTGGTGGCTGATGCGTTTCTTGACAACACCAACGGTGGTCATGTGGTACTGCGCAAGCACTTCAAGGATGAGTGGCTCACTGAAGAGGTCATCATCATCGCGAGGGATGGGTTCGTTGGTCAGCAGAGTACGCAAACCATCATCATCATCAGCACCGAGGTCAGCGAGAACCTTCTCGGCAACCTTGACAGGTGCAGGGATGGCGCATGATGAACAGAAGGATTTGGTTCCTTCAACAACGGTGTCCTCCATCGCAACGATAGAGCCACACTTCCAGCATTCGTTTGCCTCTTCCTCTTCGTCGGCAGACTCGTTGGTGAAGGTGTTGCCACCCTCTTTGGTGTAAGCAGGTACAGGTATGTCCTCACCATCAACATTCATACCCAACGGGAAGTAATGTACGCGCATCAATCCTTCTTTGTTTAGCATTCTCTTCTTAGCAATCAAGTTGTAGTTACCTGCGGCATCACTTGTGTTCGCGTGTATCCTTCGAGCAACCACATCGGGCATGGCGTCTGTGTCAATGCAAGCGAAGACTTCGCTGGCAGTCATTGGTCGGTTCTCACTTGTCACAATTCTTGTGACAAATGCAATCTTGGCTTCGTTATTGTTTTGTTTGTATTTTCTTGGGTTCATAATAAATCCTCCATTCTTGCTACGCGCTCATCATTCCATGAGCATCATAAGTCAAGGGGGTGGGGGGAGGCGAAGAAGTGAACAGAGGATTCACCTCCCCCCGAAAGAAGTTAGCGTAGGCCGCTACCCAATTGAGTGTTGTACGGTGGTGGTTACGGTTAGCGCGTCACTTGACTTGAGCCTCAACGGTGATGTGCTTGACATTCCATGTCTCGGTGAAGTCTTGCACCTCAGTCAGTCCAACGGTCTTGGGGTTCCAGTTGCCGCTTGAGTTAGCCTTGTAAGAAGACACAGGGACTTGCAGTTGGTCGGGGTTCTCAGCGAACCATTGACCCATTGCTTCCAAGTCATCAACAGGCTCTCCGGTGTGAGCCGCGTAAGTGTTCACTGCGGCGAAGGCCATGTGTTCAAGGAGGTTGGTTGCTTTGCTTGAGCGCTTCATCATTGTCTCAATGCCTTGTGACTTGCCGTGAAGTGTGCGCTTCCCATCCGACCAAACAGGGTTGTGGGTTAGCGTACCTGTCATTGCTTGAGCCGCGTGGAACATTGTACCATGTGACTTAGCGTCCAACTCGGAGCCGTTCTCTTTGCCCATTGCAACATAGCCGAGGTCCGGGTTCATCCATCCCGAAAGCACTGCGTTGTATGCGTGACCGCCAGCCATCTTGACTGCATCCTTACCCAAGTCTCCAAGGGTGAGAGAAGTGCCACCGGATTCTGTCTGCGCGAATTGATTGAGGTCAGCGACATGAATCTTGACAGTCGGTGGTGCAATCAATCCTTGCTTGCTGAACACAGTGAGTACCTTGTCAAAGAGGTTCTGTTCAATCGGAAGGTGGCGAAGGATGTGCATAGCGAGCAAGTTCTTCTGCGCGTCGTGCAGAGCAGTGGTAACACGCTCAGCAAATTGGTCAGCATCGAACTCAGCCATGTTCCCTTTCATGTGTCGCAACTTGGATTTGCTACCAGCCATGAGAAGGTTCTGCACACCGCCACGCATGGCAAGGTTGCCACAGTAAGTGCGAAGCACAGACATGAAAGACTGCAAGGCAGACTTACCGTCGTGAGCGTTCATGATGGTGACACCAATACGGTGACCACCATGCTCTTCGACAAGCGCGTCACTGATTCGGTTCGCGGACAGATTGACATAGCCAAAGTTACCAAGGTTGGATGCGCTTTCTTTGCGAGTCTTGGTAGCGTAGCCTGTAATGTCAAGGTTCATGATTGCGCGCTTACCATTGTTGATGGAGTAAGCATCCCAACTGATGAGTTCCTTACCTGCGGAGTCATTGATGCCGTTGATGCATTCGATGACAGGCTTGAACACAGCGGGGTGGTCGATGTGTTCAAAGTGTTCACCAATGGCTCGGTTGAGCATGACACCGAATGGGTTGTCTTGGTCAGCAAGGGTTGGGTTCACAATGCAACGGACCTTCGCTTCACCAGTGTTAGGGTTGCGCGGGATGTGAACGGTCTGCTCGCCAGTGATTGGGTCAGTCCGTACCTGCGCCATCTCCACAACATCTGCTTCAAAGTTCCAAGCACCCATCATGTCTTCGTGTCGCTTGCCGTCAGCAAACGCCTTAGCGAAGTCAGTGTTGAGGTTCTCTTTGATTTCCTTAGCGGCGGCGAAGCGAGCCTCGCGTGCTTGTGCCGCTTTGACCACTGCGCTTGCTTTCTTCTTGGCTTGCGCAGTTGCATCAGCGTCCTGTGTCGGAAGGGCCAAGTCAATGCCAGCGCCTTCAAAGGAAGGGGTGCTGTCATCGTAGTCATCGGTTGGCATGTCTTCTTCAACAAATGTTTCTTCCTCAGTCGGCATGTCTTCTTCAACAAATGTTTCTTCCTCAGTTGGCATGTCTTCTTCAACAAATGCTTGCGGCTCAGTCTGTGTGTTTACAGTACCGAACTCAATCCACGCGTCGGACATGTCTTTGAGTTCAGCATGATTGGTGTGTCCTGCAAAGGCTTTGTAAACATGCGCAACACTCAAGAGTGCGCCGTTCATTTGCGTGTCTTGCAGAAGCACGATGGTTGTTCCATCCACCACATACTGGTGCGCAACGCATGAGTCGGGGACCCACACTTGCTTGCTTTCGTTCGTCTCACTGATGAGTACACTCATCTGTGTCATGTTTGGCTTCTTGTCCATCACCGTACCGATGATGGCCGTTCTGTTTTCGGGTTTCATATTTTATTCCTCCGTGTTTTTTGGTGTCCTGTGGACTGTGATGCGCGAGCAAGATGCTCGCAGGGTTGCTTAGGCATTACTCATCGCCTCCTTGTGGCAGTGGCATGTCTTCCTCGATGAATGGCATTGGCATATCTTCCTCGATGAATGGTAGTGGCATATCTTCCTCGATGAATGGCTCGTCGTCTGTCGTGTTCAACGACTCGAACATGTCTTCGTAAGAAGTAATGACGCGCGGCATAGTGTCACCTGTGGGTGAGGGTATAAGAACATTGTCGCGCGTCGGTGCTTTAACGACCTGTAAATAAGTGAAGTCACAGATGTAAAAAGGCGCAGAGACTGTCGTGGATACCCATCGGGAACCATGCGGCTTACCCATGACACGAGCGTCAACCCATGTGTGACCTTTGAGAATACCATGAGGCAGGTCATGATATGAGCGCGCCGGAGAAAGGAACTTCTCTCGGTGGATGCTGTCGTGTCTCACAAAGGCAGAGCCGTTGAGGATTCGTCGGCCATCGCCGCCGTCGTTCGTTTGTAGCGTGATGAAAGTCGCAGGGTCTTCCATCAGCATGGTCAGTTCTTGTACTTGGTCGGGGTTCATTCTTCTTCACTTCCTTTTGTTTGTTCTTCAATGTAGTCAGCAACGAGGTCTTTCGCATCTTCAATGAGTGCGTCGTTGAGTGCGTTGAGTTGGTCGGTGGTCATGCAATCAACAAGACACTTTTGCGCGTGTCCTGTTGAGCAGTGGAAATCTCTTGCGATGTATCGACAGAATTGATTGATGACAAATGAGCGCATCCTCATGTAAGATTGGTGGTTGAGTTTGACGAACTCGCAATGAGTCCTGTATGATTCTTCACCGTTGTAAGAACCGTCAAGCCAGCAACGAAACATCCGTCGGATGTGGTGGTTGCTGTTGTCAGTGAGTTGCGTGCCACCACAGGTCAAGCCAATCTGTGTCTTGATAGGATAGTCATAGATACTCACAGTGAATCATCTCCCTCATCTTCGCCGCCGAGCAAGACACCGTAGTCTTCTTCGCGCTCCGTCTGCTTCTGCCCAAGGTCAGCCATCGCTTCGTCCATCAAGGCAAGCGCTTGTTTGTCAATCGCTTGAATCGAGAAGGCCATCCGCAAGAAGGTCAATGCGAGTGGGTAGTCACCGAGAGGAAGCGCTCGCGCGGCAGTGACAAAGGAATCACAAGAGCGACAAGCCCACCCGTCGTCAAGGGAGTCGGCGAGCGGTTCGGGGTTGTTGCGTTCAGTGGGATGGTCACCCAACACTTTCGCGCAAATGACACAGGTTTGGTCACTCATGGTTGTCACCTTCCGTGTCGTCGTCCATGCTCATGAGCCACTTGTCATGCTCAAGGAGTACGGGGATGATGAAAGACTTGCGTGCGGCAAGCGCACCGAGTTCTGTCGCAGGACCGATGAGTTGGTCCCCGTCGAGGTAAGTGATGAATACAATGCGGTCTTGAACAAGCGTGCCGTGAGGCATCTTGAGAACCACTTCGCGTCCAATGTCAGCCTCAGTCCATCCGTCTTCGGGGATAGGTGTTGGCTTCATTCAACCGACCCCTTGAGATTTGCGATGAGTGCCTCATCGTGTTCGGGGTCGCCGTTGGTTGAGAGGCTCATGTTGGTAGCATACAAATTGTAAGCGTGTTGCCCAATGATGCGAAGCAAGTCAGCCTTTCTGCTTTTGGGTTGCGCACCACGAATGTCGTTTGATTCCATGTGTGCAATCAAGTCTGCCTTCTTCAACTTCTTGAGTTGGCTTTCGTTCAACAAGTTCTCAATGATATGCTTCTCATTGACTCGCAACACATCAATGACTCTTCGCGAGTTGCGCAGTGCATTTGCAGGGCGCGAGAACTCAATGATGTAGTTCGTTCGTGTCACTCCGAATACTTTCGCGTGGTATGTTTTCTTAGCAACATAACCGTCGCGGCTGTGTGTCTCAATGTACTCTTGCGCTTGCGCTTCGGTACGGAATGTTCGGGCTTCGTTTGTCTGTTCGTTTGTTATGTGTATTTGTGTACTCATTGTGTTCCCTCCATAGGGTTGGTTGTGTCTGCTTGCAGTGCAAGCATGGACTGTGACCATGCGGCGTAGCATGGTGATGGTGTGGTGCTGTCGGTGGCATCTTCAAGGTACTCTTCAAAGATGTATTCGTCTGTCTCAATTCGCATCTTGAGAGTGGTCACTCGCATCCCTCCGTTGGTTCAAAGCCGAAGTCAATGCATGGCTTGGGCTTGGTCGTCGGGGTGGTGGGGATGCAGGGTGGCGAGTCGCTGTGTTCAGTTGGCTCAAAGCCGATGGCTGATTGAACTTTGAAGTCAACGGCTTGGCGGATGTGGTTGGTAGCGCGGCTTGCCTCTTTGTTGCGAGCAATCTCTTCGTGGATGGCACTCTCGGAGTCGTGAACGAAACGAGCGAGAGCATAGAAGTTGCGAGTGAAATTCACGGTGTTCCATTGAGTCACTGGTTCCGCCTCCATGAGTATCTTCGGTTGTGTTCAGTCACTTGAGTCATGGTGTGTTCGCCTCGCAAGATTGCCGCGAGAGCATTGGTACTGCGCGGCAGGTAGTGATGGGAAGGACCGTAAGTGTCAATCAATCTGTCCATGATGATTCGCGCTTTGGTCTTCTCACCAACACTCATGACGCCATGAACCAACTTCATTGTGTTAGCGCGTCGAGTCTTTGCGTTGCCACTCATACTGTTTCACCCCACTGAATGTGTCGTGCAAGTTTGTCAAGTGTCGCGCTTCGCTTCTCATCTTCATTCGTTTCAATGAAGTTAGTGAGTAGCATACTGAATGCTGACAAGTTCTTGAGGTCAAGCGAACCAATGGCGGCGCTTGTGATTCCTGTTGGAATGAGATGAAGAATGGCATTGTAAAAGGCGACATCACTGTGGGAGCCACTCACTTCGCCAGTTCTAAGGAAGCGCTGATGAACTTCTTTGACTGCTCGGATGATGTTTGCTTCACTCATGCGAGAGCCTCCTTCAAGATGAGCAGTGCGGATTGGATGACAATGCTGTCGGGTGCAACCGACTCCATTCCTTCCCTTGAGAGAACTTGGATGGCATTGTCCACCTTGTCTTTCAGTCGCTCGTACCTCTCGGCAAGGAGTATCGACTCCCTTTCAACGAGATTGCAGATTTTGGATGCCACACAATCACTCATCGTTCAACACCTCTTGCGGGTTGGTTTCATGGAATCGAATCATGATGATTTCAGTGTCGCGGATGTGTTCAATGGCATTGTTGAACCACCAGTACGCGCCATCAAGCGGAGCGTCTTTGTCCTTGTGAAGAATGGTAGTCAATCCATTGATGCTTTTCGTGTGGCCGCAACATTCGTTGACAAGCAACACCTCGAACTTCAATTTCATAGCGCCAGCGCCATGCTCTTGAGCATCAGTCATGTTTTGTCGCAAGAGTTCGTCAAGTCTTCCGGTGTTCAATGCGAAGTTGAAATTTGACGCGCTTCCGTAGTAGTGTATGTCACCAGCCACAAGCAGTTCATGCATAGTCATTCTTCCTCACCTTGTCCATTGAATGCGGCGAGGTAGTCGGCGTGCTGTTGCAATTGTTCATCGAGGCGGTAGCGCACTGTGCCACTGGTCGCGAAGCCAGTGACAAGCACTGCGCCTGTAACTCGCTTCACGGTGACTGTTCTTCCATCGTAGTCCACTGTCTCTTTCGTTCCGGCAGGTGTCTTCGTTCTCGACAGTCTGTTCACCACTTGAGTAAGCGTCTGCTTACTGTGTGGTACGGCAGGGTGTCGTTCTGTGTGCATCACTCTGCGAGTGAGCAGGTCGGGCTTCGGTGCTTCATAGCGGGGGTTCATTTTTGCTGTGTCTTTCATGTTTGTTCACTTCCTTTTTTTGTTGTCCTTGGACTTTGATTCACAGAGATTCCTCCGTGACTGTTGGTACATCATCTTCAATGAAAACGAATGGCTCTTCCTCTTCCTCTTCATCCGAAGAAGGGAAGGTCATGTATTCATTGTTTTCACCGTGAGATACTGATGCAATGCCTGCTTGAAGCATCGCGAGAGTGGTGTATTTGATTTTGTCATGCGGGATGCCTGTGTCTTGAACGACTCTCCAAAAGCAACGCTCGTCGCCGCTTCCGTTGTCGCCGACGCCATCGAGAACAAGGAAGTAAATGTCCTTGTGCTTAGCGCCTCGGAAGACACGGCCAATGGTTTGAATGCGAGAGCGAACGCTGTTTGTTCCAGTCATCATGATGAGGCCATCCATGTCGGGAACATCGAAACCTTCCTTGAGGGACTTGCAAGTAAGCAAGTAGTCACTTGCTGACTCCTTCCATCGTGTGAGTTCGCGCTTGGCATTCTTGGAGTAGTCCTTGAGTCGCTTCTTGAAAGCAGGTGTGTTGAGTTCGGGGTATGCAATGGCTTGGTCGTATGTCAATTCCATACCACTGTGATACACATGAGGATTGATACCCTCATCCATACACATTTGATTGAGTCGTTCGATGCCGAAGATTGTTTCATGGAACACCGCGTCTTTGTTGCCGAGTCGTAATCGCATGATTGCTTGAGTCACATCGTAGCGTGCTTCGATTTGATTCTCCAATCGCTTGCGCAGCATTGTCTTGTATTTGTATGACTGCAAAGCAACGGCGGCGTCGCCACCGAGGTGTTTGTTTTGGAATGACAACAGCCTGTCGGGGTTGCCACCAGCCTTGTTCACCGCAGACTTAGCGGCGTGGTATGCAATGCGAACTTCCTCTTCAATCTCATAGAGCAGAGAGGTTTCAACAGCGTTCGGCTTGACGATGCAGTAGTGAACTGTGAAGTCAAGCGCGTCACTGCTTGTTCGTGATTGCTCAATGCCTTGAATGAGATTGAGTTCAAAGGATAGCGGGGCGTTCATGATTTGCATGACAGAGATGTCATCGTCGCGCTCCGGTGTTGCAGAGAGTAAGAGACAAGCGTCGCCTTGGAAGTCGTCGAATTCGATTCGTGTTTTCTCAGCACCAATGGTGTGACATTCGTCACCGATGATGAGGATTTTCTTGTCCTTCAAGTGCTTGTTCAGTTTGACTTTCTTGAGGGATTGGTATGTCGTGATGTAGCATGGCTTGTTCAACTGATGCTCATTGCCATAGGCTGATGAACAACGAGCGTACTTGATTCTCCAACCGCGAAGATGCTCGGAGGTTTGCTTGACCAGCGTTGTTGTCGGGACGCAGAAGACAATCTTCGCATCCTCACCGTGAAGGTTGAGCCACCAAAACATAATCATGGTAGCGAGGTAAGTCTTACCCGCTCCTGTTGCCGCCTTGACAGTCATGCGATGGTCTTCAAGACCAAGCCACTTGCTGAACGCTTCGTTCTGCCACAGTCGCGCCTTGCCATCGAGGACTTCAGCGGTGATGCCTCCACCCATAGCGTTGATGTTTGTTTCCTTCGTCAATTTTGTAATCGTCATTGTTCCACCTCAATTTTGGTGACGGTGACTGTCCACCCTGCCCATCCATCGTTCGCTAAGTCACGCGCTGAGTTCTCGCTTCTTGTAGCGAAGACGGGTCTGCCGTTGGCGGCAACCCCAACCCACACAGTGAGCGGCATTGTCGTCATTGTGTCACATCCATTTCGGTGATGGTGATGATTTCTCCTTCCCACTCGGTGATGCAGAGTTGTTCAGCCAAGCGCTTGCTTCTCGTAGTAAAGACGGGAGTGCCAACTTCATCGACTCCAACCCACACAGTGAGTGGCATTGTCTTCAGCGCGAAGCGGAACTTGCACGCTTCACAATCGTCAGCGCACACTGCGATGCGTGAACTTGTGATGCCACCCAACTTGTGAGTGTCCCATTCATCGGGGAGCATTGATTCCCATTGCTCAATCGCGTTTGCTTTCTGTTGTTCTCGTCGTACTTCATCGAGGTAGTAGTCCACATCAGCCTCACGGTTGTGGAGGATGGGGGTCATCAAGGCTCGTTGCATTGCTTCTTCAATCATTTCTTCTTCGTTCATTGTTTCACTTCCTTTTATTGATATTCTATTTTCTTTCTAATAAGAATAATACTATTATTATTATAACAACAACATAAGATTCTTGATAGAACCTTTCGTGTTGGTGCTTCTTAGCGCGACGCAGAACATTAGATGCGCCTCACAGTTAATGAGTGTAATTGTAATCGCTATGTGAGCGAGGTGAATATGATGTGTTGCTTGAGAGGCAACAAGTGATATGTCAGCACGGTCTGTTTTCGTGCGTGCTTGACAGAGAAGATGAGATATTCTCGCTACGGAGAACGGTGAATGCACAACCATACGGTTGGCGACTGCCTGTATGTTATGCCGGAGAGAGCAGACGAAGCGGTACGCTGAGTCTGCGAGGCATAAAAAAAAGGCGGGAGCCAACCCACCATCGGTGTCGCGTAATCCTGCCGCGCTTTGATGGTATAGGGTTGACTCCCTTGCAGGAGAAAGAGCCTCTTACTGGAATCGAACCAGTCAACACCCCTGTACCAAAGGGGCAATGCTCCATGCATATCAAGAGGCAGGAGAAGGCGTTGGCCGCCACCCAAATGAGAGAAGTGTGAAGGGTTGCTACTCAATCAAAGGAGCAGGCTGTCCACAATCGACTTGATTGAGTCACCGGAGGTCTTCCAGTCAGCGTTGCCCCGCTTGTATGGAAGGAACCAACCATTGGTTGGAGCGTTTGGGTGAGTCATGTCAGCAGTCGGGTCCACGAAGTAATCGTGAAGCGCTTCGATGGTTTCATCGGAGACATACTTGCGAAGGTCATGGTCGAAGGTGACGACGCCAGCCTTGACAGCCACGACGCACCATGCAATTCCAATGGTGATGGAGGACTTTTGGTCCTTCAACACACTGGAAGCCCAATCACGGTTGCCACCTGTGCCTTTTCGCCATGAAGCGAGGCCAGCGAGGTTTGCGCCACAGTGCTTTGCGACCTTCTGCAAGAAGTCAAGCGGACTGGTGAGGTTGAATCCTTTGCCAGTGATGCTGATGCCGCCGTCCTTCTGCGAGCCGTTGCGATAGAATCGCTGAGCGCCGCTGTTGAGAGCATTGTCGGAGCCAGTGAAAGCAAGGATTGCTCCTTGAACCATCGCTGACCTGTCAGCAGGAGTGCCTTCGACCACTGCGATGATTTCCTCAAAGGAAACCATGTCGGTGGATTCGACAGACGCTTCACTGCTTCCGAGAAGGTCTTCAATGTCTTCTTCTTCAAACACTGGTTCTTCGGCTGGTGGTGCGATGTCTTCTTCGACGAACTCTTCGTCGTCGTCGTCGTCGTCGTCGCTGAGCCAGTCTTCGACAAGTGGTGCAAAGAAGTCGTTGAGACGACCCTTGAGGCCTTCGTTGAGAGCCTTGTCGATGCGGTATTCATCGAGCATTGCCAAGACGCTTTCGGAGAGTGCTTTCGCTTGGCTCTTGTTGAGTCCGCTCTTCCGGTTGTTGTCCCACCATGTCTTGATTGAGCCAGTGGCAAAGCCATGAGACGCCACGAAGTGGGCCACTTGAGCCGCCAACTTCGGGTTCATCATGAACTGCCTGTGGTTCTGTTCAGTGTTCGGTTTCTTGCCTTCATCAACGATACCACGAGTTCCGAAGACTCGCAGACCACCGATGAGGTGTATTGCTTCTGTTCCTGTTGCTTGGTTTGTTGTTCCCATGTTCTCACATCGTTGCTCGGTCATGCCGAGGCAAAATCTGTTTCATATTCCGCGTCGGCTTATAAGGGGGGGTAGCCAAAATCGGGTTGCGTTTTGTCTCGCGCTAACTTGCGCTAAGGATTGCAAGTGCGCGAACGCAACCATACGGTTGGAGGAGCGCGATGATGAATCGGGCTTCGCGGGACGACAACCCGCGCGAGCATCGCGTGGTTGCTTATCGCGATGCAATGCCTTAGCGCTGATGCAACCTGCGCGCGTCACTGCGTGGCCCTCGCGCTTCGCGGGCAAATACCCCCTCGCGTTAGCCGGACTCGCGTCTCGCGCAGGGCAATTTGCCCTGCTTAACCGCATGCGGAATACAGACATTTTTTTCGTGGGGGGTGTAAAAACTAACTGCGCGCATTCCTAAAAAAAATATGCTAAAATTCCCACCAACCGCTACCTTCAAGGGTAGGCTCGTCGTGCGCTTCATCATGGGTCGCTTCATCCGCATCGTTAAGGCTGACGAAGCGCCTCGCAAAACCAATAAAAACTACGCTCAAATGAACGAAAAAGAGCGTGCCATTTTCGACGGGCAGGTTGCTTTGAGGCCCTACTTACAGAACCTCATGAAAAATCCGCCCATGAAGGATGATGAGATTGACTATGACGCGCTTTACAGTGACATAATTTACGCGAATAATCACATGTTCGCTGAGTTGTTTGATTTGGACGATGATGCGCGATACAAGGCCATCAAAGACGAAGAGGGCAACATCACCACACCGAGCATCATGGCTCTCCCTATGCTCACACAGCCCGTACTGACTGCTCTTGATGGTATGATTAAGCACTTCGGTGAAGAATTAGGGTTCCGCAAACAAATGGACGAAGAGGACCATGGTTCGCTTGAAGATTTCATGAAAAAGAATCGCGTCCCGAACCAAATAGGCAAATGGATGCGCGAAGGCATTGATGCAAGTGGACGAAAGCGCGAACAGCAACAGAAGGGCGTGCTGAACCACTTGAAAAACAAGAGTAAACACCCGATTAGCACATCGACTTTGAGAGACATGGAAGACATCCAAGTCTCCCCGCGTGCTGTTCGTGTTGTACCGTCGCGTGGCGGCACTATGCCCGATTACTTTCAACAACAGATGGATGAGGCGTCGGCTCAAGGGCGAAAAGCGTTGAGTGAATTGACCGCTGACGGAAGATACACCACTGATGAAGGGAGAATGGAGGCCGCGCGTAAACTTTATGAAAAAGTCTTGCCGCAAGTTGATTTCAAAACCATGGATTTGGAAGAGTCAAAGGTTGCTTCATCCGATGTAGCAAAATGGCGCAACTTGATAACCAATAAAGCGCAACAAGAAGGAGTCAGTGAGAAAGATGCAGTACCACTGGTGCAAGAAGATGTGAACAACTTCATGAGAATTTTCTTACAAGAGCGCGCAATTGGAAGCGCAGGGCGTGGTGGCAGATTTGGACGCGAAGCGATTGCTGGACAAGGACCCGATTTCGTTACTCACGCTTTCCATCGAGCCGCGAAGAATGTCGGTCGAAGCATAACGCAACCTAACGCTGACGAAAGATACGCTGAGCCTTTCATAAAAGACCCTAACAACCCAACATCAAAGAAAAGGAGGTTGGAGATTGCGGATGGTGATATAGAGGTTGAAGATATGACCGGATTGCATCCTGCACTGCAAAGGGCGTTGAGTGAAACTGGTATCTTCCGAACAATCAATGAAGCCGAAGGAGTGAGCAGACAGGAGACGGCTGACTTAACAGCAAGCGGTACACAGATTGCTGAGAAAGGCGGTGAGAAAACCGTAGGTACTCAACTCAGTGATATTAAATTAGACACACCTCAAGACCAAGCACGCGCGCGTCGTTTTATCTCAAGCGACCGTCAAGGAGAGCAGAAAATCAAATCGGATTATCGCCTCAAGGACTTAGAGAACATGGTTCTCTTCGGCGACATGACGAATGATGAATATCAAGTTCACTACAATCAAATTTTGAATGATGTGAGTGGAAGGGCATACAACCCTACATATTTCAGTGAAATACCCGATGGCTCCGATTTCCCCGAAGGACACCCATACCGTGATTTGTCGGCTGGTGAAATTGAAGAGAAATCGCGAATTTTCATGGACTTGCTCGTAGGTTCGGGTAGGCACATGATGCAATTCAATAACCATTTGGAAAAACTCGGCATGGACCGAGGCGAAGTGGAGAAACTTGCGCTTCATGCAGATGACATGGACCATCTTCACACAATACTTCATTCCGATGACCCTTACGCTGAGTTGGGGCGATTCAATGATAAAGATAAATCGCGATACGAACGCGTATTGGAAACAGGTTTGAAGCCCGGATACTTGAACAAACTAAACCACGACTTGCTTGATTTGCGCAAGACTGTTTCGGAAATAGGAATCGACCCTATTGATATTGCCGAAATGGGAATGGAGTACGCGAAGAGCGGATTCTCCGTACAAGGATACAGAAACGGTTTCATGAAACTTCTTGGTAAATTCGGTGGCGATGTATCCAAGGGGGCCGTTTTGAGAACCCTGTATGCTTGGAAGCGCTCGAATGATGCTCGCGCCAAGGGTCTTGCTCGGCATCAAGAGGTCAAGGAGCAAAAACAGCAATTCCGAGAGCACTATCAAATGTCACCGGAAGAGCGTGTGGAAAACAAAATTGAGAAAGAGGCGTGCAAAGCGTGTGACATTAAGCACTTCGCTAATGAAACCAAGGAAGAGGCACAAGGACACCACCCATACCGCCCCCGTGGTGTTTCACCTTATGCTCTTTCGCGAATTTACATGCCCGAATTGGATTACAGGTGGGATGATGATGATTCAAGAAGTCGTAGCATTCCACTGATGGGTAATGATGATGAGATTTCTCTTCTTACTATCGCGAAATACATCTTCGCCGATGATGATGATGAGTACATTGGACAAATGTTGCGCAGATATGGGTTGACTCAGCGAGACGGGTCACCTCTTCAAACCGACGATGGTGTGATAGACACAAAGGGCATTGACCGTCGCGGAGGCGAACTGAAAAAGTATTTGAAAAAGCAAATCGAGAAAGCCATCGTTCATCCTTCTTCACCGCATCATGACCGAGCCGAAGCAATCGGACATGAGTTTGGTCTTGATATGCGCGACCGTCCGCGAGGTAAGCGGGGGGCGGCACGCAGAACACCTCATGAAAGACAGGCATTGGGGTTAATTCACGCGTCTGCTTTCCAAAACGACGCGCAAAGAGAAGAGTCGCGTATTAGAAACTTGACCGCCGCGCAATTTAGTGGAGTTGTGGAAGCCTTTGATATTCTTCAAGACATAAAGAGTGGAGCGTTGACGACGCCCGAAGGGAAGCGCATCAATCTCAAATCGCTGACAAAGATGGATAGGAAAGGGAATGATAGGAGCAGAAAAGAGCGACGAAAGTTCATTGCCTCTATGTTCGGAGAAGCAAACGCCGCGAAAAGGGCCGAAAGCAAAGCGCGACGCTACAATTCCTTTTTGCAACACATTCAACCATCAATTGACGAATGGGAAGATTATCAAAAGAGTTTCAAAGAAGAATACGGCCAGCGTATGGAGAACGGTGACTTGAGTAAAAAGTCAAACCCCGAAGGGCATGCGAAATTGAAAGCGCGCTTGAAAGAAATGCGCGAACTTGCTAAGCAAGATATTCTTGCAAGCATGAACCAAATTAAAGAAAAGAAGATGCGGCTTGCTAATCGCGGTGTGGCTGGTCGAGATTATGTTGAGGTGAGCGCGAAAGATTTCCACTTACATGGCGTTGTTTCAAACGGCATGAAAATCAACATTGGTGGGCAAGAGAATGCTGTTGTTGATATTAGACCACCAAAATACGATGACCAAAATTACGCACTGAAACTTGAGGTTCCACTCACACAAGATGTTCCAGTAGCCAATGATGATGATTTCCATGAAGACAGTGGAATGCAAATCACCGAACCCAACCATAGCAACAAACTAATATCGTTTGAAATGAGAAGCGCGGCTGAGAAAAAGGCGCTCAATGGTGAGATTGAGAATTTACCGGAATTCCTCAAAACTATCAAAAGCAGGGCGGGTTCGCATGATAAGACTGCTAATCGCTTAGCGAAAGATGTGGATTACGACAATCATCGTACAGAACAAGCCTTCGGCGCGTTCCTCAAAATCGGTCACCTCTTAGCGCCGCTTCTTGGTAAGAAAGATGACCAACACTTGAGGAATAAACTCAGTGCGCTAACGACGCAACTTTACACATCCAAAGACGGCCTTCCTATTCCCGATGTATTCTTGGCTGACGGCTACGGAGACGAACATCGAAGTTTCATGTATCGTCCCGATGAATACATGACGGGCGCTATCGGACAAAGCGTTGGAACAGGATTGACCCACCAGCAAAACAATCGACTTTTGTATGGATTGACTGACGCTGAAACGCTACAAGCGTTGAGCCTCAAACAACATGGTCGTAAATTAACCAAAAAACAATTGACACTCGCGAACGATGCTTTCCATAATGAAGATAATGCGGATTGGAACAAAGAACTCATAGACGATGTGCTTGGTACACAAGAAGAGGAAATACCTCAAGAAGAAATACCCCCAAGTGGTAAGATGAGAGAACATCAAGTCCGAGAATTGTTACAGCGCGAGGCTTATGATACGGAAGGGAAGCAAGAAAATTGGGTGATGAACAGTGCGACAGGATGTGGCCTTTGCGGAGGTAGTGGAAAGGTCACTATGGATGATGCGATTTCATTCATTCAAGCACACAACCCTGCTTTGGCTGGTGCTAACCCTAACGGCCCGAAGATGCAGGATTACATCCATAAGAATCTGCGCGCCACGAATCACGGTGATTTTGATAGCCATCATTCGGACATGCGAGGGCATGAGTTCCCCGGAGTTGCTTGCCCCGAATGCGACCAAGAACACCCCGACGCCGAGGGAGGAAGATGTTCGGATGGTATGTGCGCGCATTGTCACGGTAGCGGTTATCTTGACCCCGACCAAGTGGACGAATACTTCGGGGGTTATGTCGATGAAGAAACAGGTGAAGTTTTCCATGGACACAAGCACAGCCCTCACTACGGAGAACATTACGATGAAAATGGTCTTAACGCTATGATTCAACAACGGCTTGATGAAGAAGGTGTTGGTAAAACAGGACGCAATAATTTCACTGCGAAAATGCATCGCGATGCGGTCGAAAGGGGGTTAGCATTACCTCTCACTAAATTGAAAACCATTCAAGCGTTGAACAAAGAGCGTTACGCTAAGAAAGCCAAGATTAAGATGACTGAGAAGGATTTTAACGAGAGTGGATACTATTATTCTAACGCATTCAGTGAACGGAGCAAAGCGCCCGAAATAAGCGACGCGAAAGTGAATCCCATAGATGATGCTATGGGTGTAATCTCCGAATCGCAAGAAAAACTGAAAGGTTTGCGAGACGCGCACCATAACAATGAGATATTAAAGCGCGCAGAAGGGATGGCGGCTAAGGCTATCAATAACGGAGCAAGCGAAGAGAAGGTCAATAATCTCTTGAGTGTAATTCAAAACCACCCTAACATCGCAGGGTCGCACGGTCAACGCAATCACACTGTGCAAACAGCGTGCGCTAAATTGCACAATTTGATGGTCAAAGATTACCCAAAGAAATACAACGAAAAGGGAAAGGCTAACAAAAAACTGTTTTCGCTTGATGATGATAAGGTGCAGTCGGAGTCGGGGATGTCTCATGAGTCGCTTGTTTACAATCACGGTCGTTGGTTGACTGACGCTGAAAACGATGAAGGCATATTCGCGCCAAATAGCAAGGCGGAGCCTCATTTGAGTCTCAAAGATTTGAGAGACATGTTCAAGCATTCAAAACCAATGATGGATGCACTTAATCGCTACCTGCACACATCGAATTTTGACGAAGAAAAGGCGGAGAAGACAAAGGAAATTGTCGGTCAAATGAAGAAACCTCTTGTCAAACAAAAGTTGAGTGAAATGTCAAACCCTGCGCTAAGTCAACTTTACGATGAGTTCAATGCTCCCGATGATGTTCGCGACCAAGAGAACCTTGAAATGGAAGACGGTGAAATCCGTTGGGACCAGTCTTTACTCGACAAATTATCCGCAGAAGGAATATCTTATTCAAGCATCAAAGATTACTTGTCACTTGAAAAAGAAGAAGGGGATTCTCCGAGAGGTGGACCGCGTAAGGGGCTTGATGCTGGTCACAAGCGAGCAGTCAATCAAATTGTGAAGCCAATGTATGTTGAATTCGCAAGGCTCTCAATGCTGAAGAAGTTCTTAGAATCCTATGATGATATTTCACACCCCAACTTCCACAAGAAAGTTGTTGACGCGATGAAAGCAAATGGCAACAGTGCTGATACGCGCCTAAGTGTCGAGAACTTCTTTGAGACAGTGCAAATGCGAGGCGATTTGCAAACATTTGCTTACAACGAAGCGGCGCGTATGTTTGGCTATGATGATGAAGAAGACATGGAGCGTTCTATTGATTTGAAAAACACGAAGAAAGATTTCGGTGGCGGTTTAACCAGTGGTTTGGATTTCAAAAACGATGTATTGAAAAATTCTAAAGTATCCAAGAGTAGTGCGCAAAAGTTGCCATTAGAAATTGACCAACTTTACCAAGACAGTGTTGCCGCTCAATCCTCAGTGACTGATGAATCTAAAGCAAGAGATGAAAAGATTGTCGCGCAAATGGAAGAAATGGCTCTATTCCGCCACTACCCGAATTGGATGCGAATGCAGGCTATGACTGACCTCATGGGTGAGAATGGCTATGGAAACGCGAGTGAATTGAGAAAAGACTTAGAAAACGGCGAAGTTTCAGCAGAACTCATCGAGCAAATAGAAGGGATAAACGCGAAAGCGACAATGTTCCACCCTACAATTACTTTTGGCGACTATGAGGATTTGGAAACCTACGACGCAGTTGCTTATGGTGAACAGCAGTTTGGTGAGAGATTGCAAGGCCCTGCGACACAGCGAGGAACAGTCCCAATGAGTCCTTCTTCGCGACCAATCGGTCAACAGGCGACGGTTGGACCGCAAGGAGAGCAAATGCAAACGCAACCAAGTGGGACAGCACCTCAGCAGGGTGCGACAGGCAGTACCAGTGATGCAAGAACAAGACTCGGTTCTCAAGCCCAACAGTTCGCGCAACGCTACCCGCAAGCAGGTGAGGGGCCAGTTCAACAACCGCTTCCGATGACCATCCGTCAGCCATACGATGACAAGGCGGCAGAACCCGGCCAAGCGGGTGAATTGCCTCCGTTCGCGTTCAAGCCACCGCAATTGCCGCAAAATCGGTTCCGACAAATGCCGGAAGATGATTGAGGATTCTCGATAATCTCATTTCGTTCTAATAAGAATAATTAGTTTGTATTATTGTAACAATAATAGTATAATACTGAGAATAGGGTGAATGAATACGCTTATGTAGCGCACGCGTTGTCGCTCAACAAGGAGGCAACCCCATGCAACCAAGCCCTAACTCTTCAAACACAGACGAATTACGCGTATTGGGACTCATATCATTCGTAAGCATCCTCGTCGGATGCGCGATTGCTGTCTTCGATGCTGAATTATGGCTTACATCGCCCGATACTTATACGAACGCGATTACCTACACCATGGGTGCGTTCACTTTGCAGGGAATGGCTTACTTCATTTACAAAATGTTGGCACAAGATGGCATGGACCAGCGCGCAGTTATTGCAAACATGCAGAAAAACATGAGTCGAACCATGCAAGCGCAACAAATGAAATTCGCTCAGCGTCAAATGGAAATGGAAATCAAGAAACAGGAAGCCGTTTTTTCGCAACAAATGCAAAAATTGGAAGAAGACCCCGAAGTTCAAGATTACATCAAGTTGATGGAAGAAGGTGATGTGCCTGCCCACAAAGCAGACACCAAAAAGCCCATGAAACTGGGTAACCAAACAGGTCGCAGGAACCCCGATGGTACATACGCTAAGAAAAGGAAGTGAATCAATGGGATGGTTGTTCAAAACACCCGGAGATGATGCTACCGAGGCAACACTTCGCGCTTTGCACACTCAAAACACGCTTGACACTTATTATGAAAAGGGAAAGGCGCTGGTGTTGTGCGTGATAACAGGGTTTGTGACTGCTTTGAGTGTGTCTTTTTTTGAATTGCATGCTGATGTGAGCATTTGGGAGAACACTGTTGAGTGGGTTTACAATAAAGTTCGCGGTTGGGTGACATAATGGTTGCAACAATGGCTGGTAGCGCGCTTATGGGCGCGGTTGTGTACGGTCGTGAACTGTATAACTACCTAAAGCCGCGCAGAATAGGTGTTTACGGTCCAACGCAAGTCGGAAAGACGACTCTCGACCAATTTATGCGCACTCCGGGCGAGATGGATGACATTGAAGAGCGCACCATGCATGCAAAAAGGCTCATTGGCGGAGGATATGTTCTTCCGCAGGCTACGCGAAAGCGTCTTCGCTGGAAAGGAGAGAAGAGAGTGGTTCATTCTTCCGATATTGGAGGACAACAACGCTTTTGGAACCTATGGATTGACGATATGGTGGACAGACAAGTGGAAATTGTTGTATTCATGACCGATACGCGCGTCTTAGGAGGCCAAGGGGCGAAAGTTATTGACGCGATTGGTGGTTTTGAGTTCCTTGTTGATGCTTTAATTGAAAAAAGATGGAAATACCGCTCTTTGAAGACTCGAATTAGAGGAAAAAGGTACACTCCTAAGCAAATTTGGCTGGTCGCGAACAAAGCAGACGAGTGGTGGGATGAAAATGCGAACATATTATGGCAATCTAACCGATTACGCGAGCATAAAGTGTTCGATGTGCATCGTCCGGCCATGCGAAGACTACAAAAAGCAGGTATTCCATGTCGCGTCAGCATGATGGCGACTAAAATCGGCTGGAATGTCGAAAAAACGATGATTGAAATGCTCAGTTGGTGACAAAATGCTCGGAAATACACCCCAAAATGACCTATTACGCCTTGCCGCACAGACCCAAATGAGCCTTGCACAGATGCAACAACAGGCTTCTGCACAGTCCGCGATGAGTGAAGCAAGCACTCACATTGAAGTTCCGCAGGTAAATTTCTATCCTTCGCAACATCCTAACCCCAAAAAGGCGCGAAGAAAGGACATTAAGCAAGCGTATCGCTTGTTGAAAGGCACAAAAAGGTCTATTTTGTCCCCAAGAAGGTGGTTATTTGGTGGAAAGTACCGATACAACACCAACACCATGCGATGTGTCATTGATGGTTGCGATGTGGAGCATCTTTTGCGCATGGCGGGTAACATTTACGAACAAATCATTGACGAAGAGACAGGACAGTCATTATGGGACATTTACTTCAAAAATCCGGTCACAGGAGAAGCAGAAGCCTTTGTAGCGCGCGAAAATGTCACAAGTGGGCGTAAATTACGAGGAACTTACTGCCCCGAACACCTTCACCTGTACCATTTGCTCTGCAAGTGGGAGAAGGAAGAAGAGGCTGAGCAAGAAGCGAGTGGAGGGACGCTCAAGGCGAAACTAAAGAAGGGTGTTTCAGTAGTGGCTGTACCAGTCAGCAGTATCAAAAAGAAAGACAACACCCCTCCGATACTTGCAAAATATGAGCAATTTTTCGCGATGTTGAAGCAAGACAACATTCCAGTGACGCATTTCACTAATACCGCGACAGGTATGAATGATTTAGTGATGATTGTCTTTGATATGCGACAATTCCAAGCAGGGAATAACACGCGAATGCTACAAGATGCTCTCGCAATGCATCAAATGCAACAACAAAGCATGCCTATGCCGCTACCGCAACAACAAAATGAGGGTAGCGCTTGAGGTGGTATCATGGCGTGGTGGAACAACAACAACAATCAGCCCGCGCAACCAATGAATGGTGCGCTTAATCTTGGACTCGCCAACGGACAGCAACAAGTGCCGGGGCAAATGCCCCAAATGGGTGCAAATTACGCGCAACAAGGTTATCAAAACCCATACGCGCCCCCTCCGCCGCCTACTGAAATGGATATTCTTTCAATGATGATTACCAGCAATCCGATGATTGACAAGTGGCTGTCGGATAACAACGGTGCTAATATGAACATGCTCATCGCGTTGACGAGTAACATTGTTGCCGTTTCGATGCACCAAATGCTTTCAAAAGTAAAAATCAAGGAAAGTGACGATGGTTTTTCGTTTGATTTCAGCGGCATTGAAGGTATGCCTACTCCCGACAGTGTGACGATGGCTCAAACTCAAATGCTCAATGCCGCATCAAACAATGTTCAACAAATGAACATGCAATTCCAACAAATGATTGCAATCGCGAATCAAAGTTCTATGCAAGGCATGTTGAACACTGCATTAGCCGACCCCGGCATGATGCAAACAGTTGCTTCAACAGGCGGCTCTTTCCTGCGCTCTGCTTTGACAGGGGGACGATGAGATGGACATGACGAGTATTTATGGCGCATTGAGCGACATGACGAACTTGCGAAAATCAGTCGTCGTTGACATGATTATGGTGCAACTTATCGCATTGACGCTTGGTTGTTTTCTTATTTTGGTCTTTTCCGGCCCAAAAATGAGTTCAAGTGACTTGAGTTGGATTATTGGCGCGCTCTTCGTTTGTTTCAGCGCGACTGGCATCGTTTACCGCCGCCTCTCTCAACAAGGTTGACCATTTACCGATAGGGCATTTGCTGTTTTTGAGCATACTTTTGCCTTTCAAAAAGCAACCGCATAATCCGCACCTATTTTGTTGTCGTTCGGGGCATGATGAGCAAATCCACAACCTTTCTTCTCTTTCTTTGAGAGTTGCTTTTTGTCCTGTCAAAACATCTTTAGCCGCATGTGAAAGACTCTTCGCCGTGGCTCTCGTCATCGGCACGCCGCCAATTTTAGGCACACGGTTGAGTCGCTTTCTCATAGAAATGCTTAACGCGGACCGATACTTGGTCTTTGTCATGGCGGAGCGTGTAACTCGTAGTTCTTGCAAGTTCTGCCAAGACGAAGGTCGCGACTCATTAGAAGAGATGATGAAAGGCGGGTTAGTTATCGCCAAGGATTTGGATAAAGACATGGATTGGCGCGAAGGTACAGCAGACCGGCATTTCCGAAATCACATGGGTGATTATCACATGGCAAGTAATAGCGAATGTGGATTTTGCACTTCTTCTAAACGAGAAAATCTTGAAGAGGCTTATTTCAATGGCGCGATGACCGCTGATGAAATTGCTTTGGACATTCAAATACCCGAATCGAGCGTTTATCACCACATCAAACATCACCTCAAACCCATTGTGCAAAAGGGGGCGGCTGAACTCATCATTGTCGAATCGGGACAAGAAATGCAAAGCATCCGTAATAATTTATCGCGACTCAACGGCGAACTTGGTCACTTCCTTGATGATGCAGACCGTAACGACCCTCAATATGTGCGCAACATTGTTTCGTTACACAAAGAGGTGCGTGAGACGGTGAAAGACATAATGCGCGTACAAGAACGCGCGGCTGGTACAACAAATGAGCACATGACTGCTCAAACGATTAACATCCTCAAAGTTGAATTAGCGAAAGAGTCTCCCGAAGTATGGGCGCGTCTTCGCGGCAAGTTGATGGGAGGTGAATGATATGGCTGGTGGTCTTCAAGGTAGCACCAAAGGTCTTCGATTCAACCCTCGCCAAAGTGCTGAGAATTTGGAAGATGATTCCAGCGTCGGTCGTGAAGATTCCGAAGAGCGCGCTCTCCACGAAGCGAAAAAACGCGAAAAGCAAGAAAAGCGTGCTGAAATGATGCAAGGTCTTCAACACATGAAAATCAAGATACCGCAAAAGAGTATTGATGATGAAGAAGACAGCGATATGAAGCAACAGGCCGAAGTTGGACAAATGGCTGGACAAGTGGGGCAAAACGAGGCCATTGATGGTGCGAATCCCAAAGCAAGTGGTCTTGGGGCAAACATCATGCTCTCCACCGACTACATTGATGATGCTTTTGAGATGATTCGTAAAAGGCGCGAGAAGCCGTCCTACGATAGCGACAAGCCGCAAAAGACGACGACTATTGATACTGTGCGCGCTCGCGACCGGGCTAAAACTGGTAAAAAGCGAAAATCGCGGAAGAACATTACTCTTGAATCACAAAAGCGTAAGCGGCGAAGAAAGGGCAGTGGCGCTCCACTCAAAGCAGGGAATGTAAGAAACCCCGGTTCTATGACAAGCATGGCTTCTGCGCGCGCAGGGTACATGATGAGTCCCGGTTATACATACCGGCAAAGAACTGCGCCTCGTTTTTTGACAACATCCACAGGTCGTTCTCGCGCAAAGCAATCTTACCCCGACCCAAGACAACGCGAAAATGAAGCCATGCGTCAACAAATTCGCCAAAATCAACCCACTCAAGACATAACTCCACCAACACCTACTATGACAACTCAATCAAGGGTGACTCGCGGTCCGCGTGGTCGTGGTCGTTCTAAGCCGCACACGAAAGCCATGCGTCAACCGCGCACCGCGAAAACACCTATGGGTGCGCACATGAGTGAAGAGACTTCTCTTGCGGGCGGTCGTGCTTCTGCTATGGCGGGCGGTGGTGTTGGTTCATCCGATTCCATTCTTGCCTCAATTGACTTCTTGAAAGCACAGAAAGGAATATCCGCGCGTGATAAGATTGAATATCGTCACTTGATTGACAAACTCAACATTCTATTGCGTCAACTGATGCGCAAAGCGGACGGGGCAGGAGGCGCGGACAGTGGCGCAACACCTAACGCTTCGGGCGGGAACACATCCAATCCAACAGGTGCTACGGAAACAGACCCCGACGACGACCCTACTCGTTGGGGAGCGCACCCGTATGACTTGTATGTCAGCAGAGGTGGTATTGCGTGAGAGGTGAAATCATCCTCAAGGGGAAGGGTGTTTACTACATGGATAAGGATGGTGTTATGCACCCAATGTCCTTCCCTCCAAAGCATTCACCGCACGACAAAATGTCGCACTTTTACATCAATTCCATAACTGGTAAACCGTTTGATGAAATTCCACCCGATGTTCGCTCTCGATTTCCTAAAGAACAAGCCGCGCATTTCCTCGCTAATGAATTAGTCAAAGGGGGACATACGACAGAAGAGAAAGCGTTGAGAAAAGCGAAAGATATTTTCAACAAAGCGGCGATGAGGTTCAACAAAATCAAGCGCGACAATAATGATGACTTTCACACTGTCCCCATTCCGTTTGATGAAGATGGTTCTTTACACCCCGAATACGAAAATAACCACTACGGGGCGCATCAATCTCGTCGTGTTCCGACAGCGAATCGACAAACGCGTGACGAAGAAGGGCGACTCATCAACAATCACGCGAACAACAAAGCACACCCGACGCTTGGTGTTCATCTTGAGTCAGCGGCATTTCACACTCACAAAGAGTTCCTTGATGAGATTAAAAGTCGAGGTATTGACAGTCAGTTAGGCGCTAAGCAGAATGTGATTGAACCTCAGCAAATTACAGGTGGTGTTACACGCCGCTACAACTCAAATGAAAAGGACCCTACCGCTAAAGACAATACAGTGTTTCCTTCACACTACGCAGACGACCATGCGCAGACTGCCGCTTATGGTCAAATATCGCCAATGTCTATCGTTGCTATCTTGTCTCAACGACTCCCCGATTTATTCTCCCCAAGCACCGCAGGCGGTATGTCCACCGAAGTGATGAATTCTTTACAAGACCAAGGATTTGACCAACCTACTGCAAGAGCCATGGCTCGCGCGCCAATCAACCAGTTGCTTTTTGGTCGCGGTAAAGATGGTTCACCGACGGGTTTGCAGACCGTTATGGCGAATTTGAGAGGGGCTATTGATTTCGACAATCCCGATATTAAACACGAAGTTGCTAAACATCGAGGCCATTTTGCTCCAAAGATTCGCGGAGGGGACAGAGGTCGCAACAAAGCCGCTATTGAAATTATGGCTATGTTGAAGACTGCGGAGGAACTTGGAATAGAACCCGCGGCTTACACATCTCGCTCAGCCCCTCCACCATCAGTCATGCAGAACTACATTGAGATTGCATCTCAAGAGGCAAGACAGATTGATTTTGAGGCTCTTGGCGAAGCCGACGGTATGCATGAAATGCGAGGTAAAGTCAACAACAACTACGACCATCTTCACGACTCGTTCCCCTCTCATCTAAGCAGTGGTTCGGCAGGTGCTGTGCAAGAAGGCGCAAATGATGTGCTTCCACCTCAAGACCCGATTACAACACTGCCCGATGGGAACACACAAAAGCCGCTTGAGGGCGACCCCTACGCAGGGTTTGGTGGTGCGACAGGGTTTTCCGGTTTTAATCCCAATGATATTCAACTATCCGATGATGACCCGATGGGTATTATCGCGACCATCATGGAGCGCGTGCAATTACACGAAGCAGGCGGCTCTTTGTTGACAAAATACGACCCTATGGATTCCTATGACATGAATAAACTAAGTCAACAAGTTGGCATGTCAAGTATTGATGTTCGCGCGATAGCCATGTCGCTTGGTGATTGGGAGGTTTTAGCGAAATCTTTTAACACGACGCATGATGTGGTTCGCGCTATCAAGAAGTCTTGCGGTGGTGCAGTCAATGGTTGAAACATGGGAAATAGAATGGAATAGCAGTATGATTGAGCACGGCAGAGATGCTGGAACTATGGAATTTATTTTCGCGAAAGGCGGCAACATCTCCGATATGAACTATGTTATGTTTGATACTCAAGACAATACTTGGGAACCACTCATCAAGGCCGTCGCAGAACGCGACAACTCTCATCCCGACATTATCCGCAAGCAAGTGCCATACGGGGTCACTCAAGATTTCCGCGCGGCACAACCCTATGCTGGTACTGCCGTACAATCCCCTCATCAAGCACGACGACAATACAAAACTCAACAAACCATGCAGGGACTTGATAATTATCAACAAGACCCCAATGCAAGGAATGCTATGCAGGCTGGTCTTTACGGAGCCGCCGCTGGACATGCCGCGGCGAACACAGGCCGCGCCATCATGGGCGGCGCACAAATGGCAGGTAGGGGTATTGCCGCTGGTGCAAATGCGACAAAGGACTTCGCACAGAACACCGCTGGACCAGCAATGGGTCGAGCGTATGCTGGAGCAAAGGACTTCGCACAGAACACCGCCGCACCCGCTATGGGCAGAGCGTATGGTAGTGCAAAAGAAAAAACTGGTCAAGCCATGAGAGGGGCAGGTCGCGGAATGGCCGCTGGTGCTGGTAAAGCACGCGATTTCATGGCCCGAAAATTCCCCGGCATTAGGCAACGAATGGGTAACTTCATGCAAGGCGTAGGTGATACTGCTCGCCATGGTATGGATGCTCTCTTAGGTGAAAAAGATGCGACAGGCAAGCGCGTTGGTGACGGCGTTATGGCAAGAACCATCAAGCGACGCGGCGACCAAAACCAATTAGACCAATTACAAACCGGACGGGCAGGAGAACTTCAACGACAAAAGCAACGCGCATCGCAAGCCGGACACCAATCTCTTCGCGATGAGCAAATGAATCAATATCAAACTGACTTTGATGCGAATGAAGAAGCAAAAAAGAAGTTGCAAGCAGACATTGATGAGGCCGGACCTAACGCTGGTTTAGGTGGTCTTCGTAACAAAATCCGAGAGTTGGGCAATAAGCGAAGGGAAAGTTCGCGAACGATTGACCCTGCGTCGGCGGCGGCGGGAGAAGCGGCGAAGGATGCTATGGAAGAAGGGCCTGTTGAATCAGCGCTCAGTGACCAAAGCCCGAAGCCGTATGAAGAAGAAGATGTGCCAGCCCCTGTGTATGAAGAAGAAGATGTGCCAACCCCATCCACTGAAATGCCTGCACCCGAAGCAGGCGCGCCTCAACCCGTCGCTGACCCTGCTGAAGAATTTGCAAGAACGCAATCCGAGAAGATTTTCCGACCGGGCAGTTCGCGAAGGACGGGTTACAATAGACTTCTTGAAGGTGCGCGGAACAAGCCCGAATCTTATGAAGCGAATGCTAAGAATTTTGGGAACCGAGGTTTTTCTCAGCAAATAGCGGCGGCAGTTGCCGAATACCATGGTTTGACACCTGCACAGGCTGAACAAGTAGCACAGTCTGCAAAACAGGGTAATCCTAAAGCGAAAGAGATGGTTGAAGAAGCGACGCAAGGCAACGACGAGTTTGAAGAAGAAGATGTGCCAGCGCCGGCTATTTCAGCACCATTGACACTATCAGCAGACAGCATTGATACGCGCGGATGGAATCTTTTGATGAAGCAATTAGCGATTAGGTGATGGTGTGTGGAATCGTTATCCCTTGAAGCAATAGAAGAAATCGACTTTGAAGTCGCGAAGCGTGACTTCAAGTTTTTCTTTGAAGAGATTCTTGGGTTTCAACTTTCAACGCATCACAATCAATGGTTCAACAATCTTGAATCACACAAGCGCTATTGCGTCAAAGCGGCGCGTGACCACGGTAAATCAACACTGTTCCTCGGCTACATGCTTTGGAAAACAGCATTCAACCCTAAGACGAAGGCTGTCTTGATTTCACACAGTCTTCATCAGTCCATCCACCACATGCGCACACTCAATGACCTTATTGATGGCATACCCTTTCTCGCTAAGATGAAGAAGGCTGACAGTTGGTCAAAGACTTTCTTCGGTTTTAGCAATGGCTCAAACATCAGCGCGAAGTCTGTCGGAGGCGCTATCCGTGGTATCCACCCCGACCTCATCCTCTGTGACGACATTCTGTGGGGTACAACAGATACTGAACTAATGAGAGTGGCTTCTTGGTTTTACGAAGTTCTTGTACCTACACTTCACCACACATCCAAACTGATGATTGTCGGCACACCGTTTACTCCGACTGACCTTTACACTGAACTTGAGAGTCGCGACGGGTATCTTGTTGAAACATATCCGGCAATCAACGCAAAAGGAATAGCCCTTTGGCCCGAACGATGGGACTTAGAAGCATTGGATGCGCGCAGGGCTGACATGCCTGCGATTGCGTTTGCGCGAGAATATCTTTGCGAACCTATGGACGATGTGAGCAGTCTGTTCCCTTCGACCGTTCTTCAACTCGCCAAAGACACTACACTCAAAATTATTGACCGCGAAGTTGGTGACCCCGACGACCAATACTTTGTCGGTTGGGACCCTGCTATCTCTTCCGATAGGGCCGCTGACTTTACTGTAATGGTAGTTCTTCGTCGCCCATCAACCAACCCCGAACTGCTTGAATTGGTTCATGCAGTGCGCCGTAAGAACATGGATTTCCGAACACAGATTATGGAAATTCAAAGAATTAACGCGAAGTTCAATCCCGATGTGATTGAATTAGAGGCGAACAACTTCCAGCGGGTCTTCGCAACTGAGTTGCGCGCAGACACAGACCTTCCTATCAAAACATTCATTTCCACGCGCCAACGCCGTGAGTCGCTTCTCATGGGTTTGGTATTGCGATTCGAGAACGAACAGATGCGACTGCCGTGGGGTGACGACCGTTCTCGCTCGCTGATGGCTGAACTTGAGAAAGAATTGCTGATGTTCGGTATGAGTAAGAAAGGACGACTCGACAGCATCGGACGACACGATGACTTCGCCATCGCTCTTGCTTTGGCTCATTGGGCTACCACAGAGTTCCGCGAACGAATCGTGGACTTGGATGATATAATGATGGGGCTGTTGGATTGATTTTTCCTTTTGATGAATGGGGTTTTTGAATGACTTGTGATTGCCAATTTTGTTTTGCAGGGAATGCCGCGTTTGGATACCTTGAGAAAAAGTTGTGTCCCGCTGGTAAAGCCGCGGCGAAGCGTAAGTTCAAAGTTTATCCAAGCGCGTATGCAAATGGGTGGGCCGTTCAATACTGCCAAGGTAAATTCAAAGGCAAGAAGAAGAAAGGAGGCAAAAAGAAATGAAACTCAAAAAAGATAAATGCTGTTGCGGTGGCACGAAAAAGACCCCCTGCGTCTGTATGATTGAAGGTAACGATTGTTCTGCAAAGTCTCCTAAATGTCCTTGCTATGCTTTGATGGATAAGCAAAAGACTACCATGAAAAAAATGGTGCGAGTGGTATGACAATTGAAAAGAACTTGAACCGTTGGTTCAAGGAGAAGTGGGTGGATGTTTCGCGCACAGGTAAGGATGGTAAGCATCCTCCGTGTGGTCGAAGCAAAGCCAGTAAATCTTCTAAGGGCTACCCTAAGTGTCGCCCTTCTGTCAAAGTAACAAGTAAAACTCCTAAGACCAGCGGCTCTATGTCGTCGGGTCAAAAGCGCGCGGCGACAAAACGCAAGCGTAGCAAAAAACAAGGAGTGGGTGGTAAGCCCACGGTGGTTAAGATGAACTACGAATACATAATGCACGAACCAATAACAGCAGAAGAATTAGCAACAATGGATAGTAGGGTAATTGCAAAAGAAGTTTCATTCTGCAATTGCTGTTCACCAATGGACATTTCATCCGCTCTTCTCAAAGCCAAGAAAAAGAGCAAACCTTTCCACGGCTACAATCCAAACAAGCATAGCAAGAAGGGTGGATTGAACGCCAAAGGTCGTGCCGCCGCCAAGCGTAAGAGCGGTGCGAATCTCAAACCTCCTGTAACAACCAAACCAAGCAAACTCAAACCCGGCTCAAAGAAGGCTAAGAGGCGTAAGTCTTTTTGTGCGCGGATGAGTGGAATGAAAGGTGCAACAAGCAAGGGTGGTAAACTCACTCCTAAAGGCGCGTCGCTGAAAAGGTGGAACTGTTAATGTCAACTTATTGCGGGGAGTGTTATCACAGCCCCGTAATTTATCCTTTTGGATTTTGTAAAGACTGTTGGCTTAAAAACGGTAATCCCTTAGCCATGGACGGGAGCGGTGAGGTGATGCGTCATGAGTGCAATTGATTTGACCGCCATCCAAGACATGTTGAGCAATCACCCGCTTCTTAAAACAAACATACGCGGTCCCTCCTTCGGAGACGCTCCCGCACCCACTTCTCAAGGGGAAGGGGAAGCGAACGCTAACCCTACACCTGCGCGTCCGAATCAAATCGAAGAGGCTGAGGAAGAGAAAAAGATGCGAGGGATGATTAACCAACAACTAAAGCAGTCACTTCCCGACGGTGGATGGTTCCAATCTATGTTTGGTCGTGGGGCTGGTGATTTAGTCAAAGACTTGAGAATGGCTCGCCGTCAAAATAAAGATATGCGTGACGCTATCGACCACGCTATCGACGCTATCCGAATTGCAAAGAAACAAGAGGTCGAGGCTACGCTACAATCAATTGATTGGATTGGTAAGCATGAGAATACTGTTCGCAACTTAGGCATAAATGAACGAGATTTGCAAGCGTTGAGAAAACACGGTAGTTCGCGAGAGTATTCTCTTCGGCGCGCGTGCGTACAGTGGGAGAAGGCAAACGATGCCATAACTAAATTGTTGCTCATTGATGGAAATTTCAATGATGAGCAAAGAGCAATATGGAAACAGGCTCAGCAACTCAAAAAAGATGCAAAG
>Ga0098056_1000060_pt1 | contig 37576 bp, 62 predicted proteins | sample 17BtaG_FD_92583 | JGI IMG/M metagenome (GOLD analysis project Ga0098056, IMG submission 92583) | Marine viral communities from the Subarctic Pacific Ocean - 17B_ETSP_OMZ_AT15314_CsCl metaG | ecosystem: Environmental > Aquatic > Marine > Oceanic | place: Subarctic Pacific Ocean | collected...
AATTTTTATACCGCCAACTTTAAAATCAGCACCTTCATTAAGGGGTGCGTTTGCTGGTACTAATTCTGATACTTTAAGCCCTGAATGTTTTCCACTTTTAAACTTCTCTTGTATAACCTCTCTTAAGCACCTTGAATATCGTAACACCTTTTCCAAGGTATTTCCACTATTTGTATTATTAAACACAACTTCAAAGTTTAAGGTAACTTCTAAAGCTGTTGCACCTCCATTTGAATTAGTGGCAAGATCTGTAATGCCATAATAAATAAAAGGATCTGCATTTAAAATTTGCTCACCTGAACTATTAAAATAACTCGTATTAGGAACGCTTTCAAGGGTAATAGAATCAGCCTTTTCACTGTTTATTGCAGTTATTTTTGCTGGCAAATTAGCCTGAACAATTGACAAAACATCAGCTAAAAAACTTTCAATATCATACTTACCTGACATTTCCCAAAACCTCTAATTTTGATGCAACATAATCTGAAATCATACGCTGGAATCTTAAAGATTGTGCATCATCTATAAATAAATATTTCCTTGCTGGCATCTTCTTAGTTCCTTCTTGAATATACTTACTATATGGAACCCTTGTACCCTGAAGAAGTGATTGCTTGCCTATAAATCTAATTGTGTCACTATTGCCCCTTCCTGTAACTGAATCCCTTAAATCACCAGTAGAAACTAAAATTGGAAGGTTGCCTTTTGTTGCTCTTTTGCGTGTGGCATACGCTTCACTTAATTCAGGATATTTACCAGATCCTTTAAGTATGAAGTTTTGCTTTGTAGTTTTGAAAATATCCCTTGATATTTCCCCCATTACAAAACGCAAATCACCAACTTCCTTAATTGCTTCATCAAGGTTCTTTTTAAATTGAATATCATTTTCAATCTTATATGAAGTAAATCCTACCACTGATCCACCCCCTTTTGAAAGCAAGGTGTTAAATCTTCATTGCCTGTTTCTGTGTGAAAAGATCCAAGCCCCCCAGAAGTATCAATTTCAGTTTCATCAGGCAGATCAAGTTTATTATCACGTATTGCTGTTAGCATTTTCATGCTTTCACGGTATGCAGAACCCTCAGTAATATCTTGTGGAATGTTACTATCAGGAACTGGAACCGATTTTTTCAGATTCAATATCTTAGTGATGCGATAAACAACAATATCAATTGCTATTTTCTTCACAACCAACAAAGCAGCTGCTGCTGTTAAAGGTGTTGCATATCGTTTGCCAACATACATATCAATAACAGCATCCGCTTGATTTAGAAAATCCGCTACAGCATCAGTTGTAACTTGACTGGTTGCCGAAAAGGTAACGCCTTTTAGTTCTTCAACAATATCTGCTTCCAGTGCATAAGTCATATTCTAAACTTCCTTGATATAACCAAGTTTTTTAAATTCAGCAATCTTAGTTTCAGGGCAAACTGAATGCTTAGGATAAAACAAACCGTTTCTTTTTAAGTTGCCTTTAAGAACCCAGCATTTAACTCTCATTGAAAAAGCTTTTTGAGCGGCTTCATATTCAGCTTTCGCTTTTTCCACAGCCTCTTTCTTTTCATCACGCTCTTCTACAGGATTAGGTGTTTCTTCAGGCTCAGCATCAGATTCTTCTGCCTCTTCTGCTCCCTCAGGCTCATCTTCACCTTCCGCCCCTTCAGTTGCATCTGGTGTTTCTTTAGGCGCATTTTCTAGAGCAGCAGCTGCTGCTTCTTTCTCTAGTTCAGCAAGCTCTTCAGCTTCCATTCTGGCAAGCTCTTCAGCTTCTTCTTTTTCCAGTGCGGCTTTTTCTTCTGCCTCTTGCTTTAGTCTTTTTTCTTCAGCTTTTTCTTGTGCAGTTTTTTTAGTCATATCAATTACCTAGTTTTTAATTGTGAGATAAAGGGGTAGGCAATTTAACTTTGCCTACCCCTAGTAATTATGCAATAGAATCTTTAATAAGATACCCTGCATCCGCATTAGCAATCAAATAGTCATAATGATCATCAACCAAAATTTCCTTTGCATTAGCTGGGTTTGTTACAGCGTTTTTGTAAACCCTTCTAGTATCAGAAAATTGCTGGAATCTATAACCAAGTGAAACTTGACGTTTTGCAGCAGTAGTAGGTGAAACAGCAAATACAATATGCTTGCCCCATACTGGCAAGATTGCTGAAGTTTGACCTTGATTTGCGCTTTCATAAATGGCTTCTGCAATAAGAACCCTTTTAACATCGAAAACAGCAGCTAGATCATCAAGCGTTAATTTACCGCTACGATTATACTTATAGCCAACTTCCAAAATTTTTGGGTGGTAACGCAAAGTATCATATACAGCCCACGGTAAAATAACAGTATCAGGTGCCATACCTACCTTGTTATAAACTGAAGCACGTGCAGTTTTAAAATCACCTAATGGATCTGAGTTAGTGTAATCAGTATATTGATCAGTTCCAGAAAGAGTAACATTGTTAGTAAGAACCGCTGTATCTGTCAAAGAATCAGCAATACCTTTTTCTTTAGCCAACCATAGTAAAGTTGTTAGCTCATCAGTAGTATCTGCTTCTGCATCAAATGGCTTTTCAACATTTGCATATTCTTCTTCAGTTACCATATCTGACAAGCCGTGCTTATCAATGCTGTAGGTTTGGGTTGATTGTTGCCTTGTATCAACAGTTGGATATTTATTTTTACCACCTGTTAGAGTAGTAAGAATACGCATATGACCAGTTCCATAAGAACCAAGTTTGCCTGTTGATTGAACAACTTTAACCATTGGAAAAATTTGTTCCGAAACATAACCTTGCGGCTCTATTTTGTTTGAAACATCAGTTAGGAGCTTATTGACTATTGCCGTTTGTTGTGATCCCATTTTTAAATCCTCATTTTATTATTTTAAAAAAATTCTAGCTTAATGCTACAGAGCCAACGTTTTCTAGAATCGTGCCATTACCAGCAGAATCCACATAAACCGCTAAAGCCTCATCAGGCGCATTCAATGTAGCAACATTGTTTGTACCGTCAAAAGTTCCAGATGTTAATGTTAGCGTGTGTGCAGCAGTTCCAGATGCGCTTGTATCTTTAACAATAAACAGCCCAGGGTGGTTAGCAAAATCAGCAATTGTTGCCGCAACAACAACAGTTGCATGATTTAGTTCTACCGACTGCTTACCAGAAGAAACAGCACCAGAAGCTGTTAGCTCTTGAACTGCACTGGCTGAGGTTGTTCCTTGGAGAACCAACACATTAAATTGATCATTATCAACTGCACTTTCTAAAGCAAGCGCACAATAAGTATCACCGACAAAAGCCGTTACTACATCACCAGCAGAATCTGTTTTTAGAAAATCACCAGCTGTAATAGTGCCACCAGCAATAGCAGTTGCGCCACCACCCATAGAAGCGATTTCAACAGATTTACCAGCTGTAGGTAGATTTTGAACAAATCCAATGGTAGCTGCATTGGCACCTGCCACATCTACCGCACCATCAGAAGATAGAACGACAGCTTTATATTGAGAAGACGACAGATCAGAACCTGCCGCAAGGTTTATAATTTTAGAAGGGGTTGCTATACTAGGCATATCCTTAATTCCTTATTTTATGTTTATAAAAATTCCAACTATTTTTAGCTGGCTTTTAGTAATGAAGGGTTAGCTGATGTAACTCTTTTAGCTGCTTCAGTGAAGGTTATACCCTCTTCTTTAACTAGCTTATCAGCTTCTTCAGTGAATTTAGCAGAAGCAATATTTGCCTCATCATCCTCTGAGCTTGCGCCACTTCCTGCTTCTTTTAGGTTAATACCTGCAACTGCATTTTTAGCAAATTCTGCAATATCGCTATCCATAAAAGCCGCACGTTGGGCTTCTACTACGTTGCCATTTGAAAGCATTGTGTTAAATTGAGCTTCTTTGTCTTTCTTAGCGTTTTCAGCAGTAAGATCTTTTACCGTTCCACTCAACTTTGTTACCGTATCGCTAAGCTTTTTAATATCAGCATCCTTAGCTTTAACAGCTTCATCAGCTAATTTTTTAGCCTCAGAAAGCTTTTTAGCCTCAGCACCAGCTTCAGCAGTTTTTGTAGTGAAACCTAGCTTTTCGCCAAGTTGCAATTTTTCATCCTCAGATAATTCACCTACGGACTCAAGTATTTCTTTAAAATCAACCATGTTAGTTTCCTTATTTTTGTTGTTAATGGGGTTGTTAATAATAGCCTCAGAAAATATAGGCTGCATATCTTTAACATGCGGTCTATTTGTTATACCAGCACCATATAAAGTAGCACCGTATTCTTTCTTAGTTTCTGAATCGACATAATCAAGATCAAATTCAGCAGAAATATATCTTATTTCTTTTCCTAGTATTTTTTCCTTAGCCTTATCAGTCCATTCAACACGAACCCAAAGCTCAGAATCATTTTCTTTTAATTCAACTTCTTTAACCCAGCCAGCCGCCTCAGCATGTGAATCGTGGAAATAGTCAATTGCTATATCCACTCTCCGAGCATTGCGATCAAAGTTCAACTTAAATTCTCTAAGAACTTCCTCAGTAATATCAAATTTGCCATAATAGGCATGATTAAACTCACCCTTTCGGATGAGCTGAACCCACTCAATATCTTTTTCGGGCATGTCTTGAAGTGCGAAATGGTATTTCTTAGACATAGTGCCTCCAATTTACTTACACGCTATATATAGTATATTAACATATATTAATTGTAAAATAAAAATATTTACAACTATTAATTGTAGAATATTCTATTTCACATAATTAGTATGTAGATTGTAACACATAAGCCTAGAAGGTCTTGCTTTTCAGTATCTTAGCAACTTGATCTGGTGTACCAGTAGGAGTTAAGCCTATTGGATTCACTGGAAGGTTGTTTTTTTGTCCCTTCAGTTGCGCCCTTACTGTTGATTCGCATTTGTGGTGGTATGGCGGCAAATCCGCTCTATCATATTCCTCTTTTGAAAACACCCTGCCAGCAAGTTCTTTGCAAATTGGTGCATCAGGATCTGGATTAACAATAACAAAACTTTCTATCTCTTCAAATACTTCAGGCGTTTGAAATACTGCATTCCTTGCGCTGTTTACAGCACCAGATGTTGCATTTGTTGCCACCGTTGAAAGCACACCTGTTGCAGTATAAGATTTTGCCGCATCGTTCATATCAGCAATCAAAGCATTAACGCTATCTGTAGTATCAAGCTTTTGCGAGGCAATAAAGAACATCCTCTTTTTCAACTCAGCATCTTGATCTAGAACTATCTGATCTATGTTAGCACGTAGCTTATCCCTTAATGCAAATGGTAAAGTTTTTAGCAAATCATTGAACTCATCAAATTTGATGTTGTCCATTTTCAGCTCTTTTGTAACATTCCTTGTTGCCTCTTCTGAAAGCCTAGCCATTTCCAAGCGTAATTTCTGCTTGTAATCACGCCGTGCAGGTATATCAGTTTCAGTTAGGATTTTGCGCCTCTTGGCAACATTTGTTTCTGCTTTGAACTGTTTAGCTATTTTGTTTAAATAGAGCTGTGTGCGTTCCTCAAGTTGTGTTTGCATAAGGGTGTGAACGTTATCAGCTCTATTGTTTATGAATACTGAAGCATTGTTACTTTCCGAAAATTTAACGCCCTCAGCTAGTCTTTTTTTTTCTGCATCCTTATCTTTTGGCTCATTAGGTGCAACACTTTCTTTCTTGCTTTGTGCCGCCCTTCCTTTTCCTTCTGCATCAAGCCTTTCTTTTTGATCTTGCGGTATTACTGGTAAATCATAGTCACGGCTCATAGCATCTTCTAATTGATCAGTATCACGAATAATGCCAGCATTTTTAAGCATAACGATAACCTCAGCACGCTCTTTGCCGTTCTTGTTATTAACATCAGTTGCTTTAATTTGTGGGTATGCAACACGCTTGCCATACTTAGCATCAACCAATTTCTTAACTATGTATTTTTCTACAGCATCACCAATAGTTTCAGAGTAGTTTTCTATGCCATTCAAGAATAATGTTGATTGATCCTTTCCTAAATTGACACCAGATTGCCCTTTCATTCCAAGTTCTAGGAACCCAGCAAGGAAAGATTTAGACATTCTACGATCTTCTGAATCAATTGCATTCTCAACAGCATCAGCATCAAAATCAATCTTAGTAACATCAACCTCAAACCCATCAGGCATTACCATATAAGTTGATTGGTGTGAGGTGAAACGCTTTAACATCTTCTTAATGAAATCCATTTGCTCAGCATCATCTTGTGCAGCAGGTGGAACCTTTGCCACTAAAACACCTGTTGCAGTGCGCTCTATACCCATTGCCAATATTTTCAGGTAGAAATCTTTTCTCATGTAGTTGCCATATACAGGGCGCAACATGCTTGTACCTTCGTAGTTATCCCCTTCTTTCTTGAAGGTAATAGGCATAAGGTTTGCACCGTCAATTTTAACATCAACACCTAGATCACCTTGCGCCAATTGTCGTACATTCTTGATAGAACCGTTCTTGTTTAAATTCCATTCGTAAATTGTCTTTTGTGACCGATAACCTATATCTCGTACACCTACATAATTGCCCCATTTTGGATGATCCATAACAACTTTATATACAGGCTCAAACAATGAAAAACCAAACTCAATAGATGTTAAAGCCTCCGTGATGAACTCCCTAAAACTTTTGCTCTTAGATCCATCTGGATAACCCATATCTTCAAATAAACAGAACTGAACAAACTTAGCAATTTCTTGCTCTTCATCTGTATCATCTACAGCTTCCACACCCCAATTTGCAGCAATGATAGGATTCTTTACAGCTGATAAAAGCATTTGCACCTGATAATCTGAACGCCTCATTTTGTCGAAAACGTCCATTCCTTCAGGCATAGTTGCGAACTTTGATAAATATTCCTCAGCATAGGAGCCTGAAAATATTTCAATACCAGTAGTACCTTCATTAACAAAATGCTCAGGTGATTCCGAACTTTTACCGAAAATGTTTTTTAAGAAATCCTGTATAGCCATATTTTACCTACCATTAAAAATATATTTATTCGTCAAAAAATAATTTGTTTAGTTTACCAACGCCACCACCAACCCAATTTAAGAATTGTGAAGTAGAATCAACCTGATCATCATGGGGCGCATTAGGGAATAAAACCATCTCATCAATGTAATCTTGAACCCACGTTGCGCCCTTCTTTAAAAATACTTTACCATCTTCTACAAGTGGACTACATGTAGAAGCTCTTATTATCTTATCACCTTCTGGTTCAATTGCTACAATATTAAATGTTGTACTATTTTTCATATCCTGTATGAGCGATTGACCACTTGATTTATCTTCTACTAAATTACTTAGCAATTTATGCCCCTTATAAACTTCATCCTTGCCTTTCCAATATTCCGCAAGATTCCTAAACTCCCTTTTCAATCTAGGGTATAACATTTTATCTCTTACCACCTGAAGCAAGTCATAACCTGCATCATGTTCACCCCAAACAGTTGCAACAGATGGATCATTTAATTGATTTGCTTTACCTGCTGTATCCCATGAAATAACTATACGCTTATACTTTCTGTAATGGGTATACCAGCCGAAATCATCTTCATTAAATATTGAACCACCTGCATCTACAGGGTTTTGTTGATACAATGATTCAAAGTTTTTCGTACCTTGCAACCTTTTTCTTGCAAGAATAAACTCTAATGATTTTAATTCTGGAAATAAAACCTCACCTTTTTTTCTATGTTTTTCATCTTCTGTTGCTATTGCGGCATATTTTAGAACCCTAATATTATCAGGCTTGCTTTTAATAAGCCTACCAGTAGGATCATCAACAGACCATCTTGTATTAATTATCAGCAGCCCAGCATTCTCAGAAAAGCGTGTAAAAAAATCATCTGCAAACCACTCCCATGTTTTATCTTTTATCGTGTCGCTTTCTGCTGCCTCCCTTCCTTTCATGGGATCATCAATAATGCCAAAATCCAAACTCTCACCAGTAATTGAGCCTAGAACTGTTGTATTTCTAAAAGAACCCTCTTCACCTAGAAACTCTATCAATTCCATGTTAACGGTATAATCTTTATCTTTCCGAGTAGGGAGTTTAAATCTAGGGAAAATTTCTTTATATTCCTCAGATCTCATTATTCTTTTTAAGCGTAGGTTTGCACGAACACCCAGCCTTTTTGAGAATGATGCAAATATTTGTTTTAGGTGCGGATGCTTGCCTATTACCCATGCTATGAAGTCAATTATCTGAACTGATTTACCATGCTGAGGCGGTGCCTCCATAACAAGTATAGGCTTCTTACCAGCAATCATATCATTTAAGAATTGCTGCAACTCAGCTGCAACTTCTAGCTGCCACCAGCCCACTTTCAGATTTTTATTTATACGAGTTCTAAAAGTCCAGAAACATCTTCTTGCCTTAGCATTCTGAATCCGTTTCTGTTCCTGCCCTAGATTCAACTTCATCAGCTAACTTATTTACAATTTTTTCATATGATTCAAATTCTTCATCACTTAATATATCAAGGTTTACTTCCTGTTTTTCAACAGCCTCTGTTTTGATCTTTCCGCTTTGCTCAATAGCTTCTTTTAATCCTAGATCCCTAGCTATAATGTTTGCATTCAGCATGTTAGCAGCCGCCCCTGTGAACTTCTGTGTGCGTATTACTTCATCAGCCCACTTAATGACTTCAGGAAAATCTTTCTTACTTTCACTTTCGCTTGTACGCCATTCACACCATGTTTCATGCGTTATGTCTAAAAAGATACACAAACCGCCTATTGTCATTGCACGCATCTTTTCAACATCACCAGTAATAACACCTTCCTTAGTGGAAAATATACGCTGCTCAAGCAAAGGATTATCTTCAACCCATTCAAAGTATTCAATGCAAGCTTCCCTTAACTTATCAGCATCTTTAAATATTAGATCCCTTCCGTGTTTACTACGTAGCTTCCAAAATTGGTTTCCAATTCTCTTATCTGTCATTTTATTGAATCCCCTTTGTTAATTTTTTTATTTGAAACTTTAATGCAGCTATTTCATTTTCTTGATCTGATATTGTTTTTTTTAAATTATCTGCATATCTTTTATATTGTGCATCTTCAGCTTCTTTAATGCTGATCCTATTCATATCAAACAGGTATTGTTGAAAGTTTCCATATGTAAGATTTGTTATTATAGTTCTTAACCTTCCCCAGTCTTTTATTTCCCCTTTTTTCCACCTATCAGCAATTAAACGCATTTCATTAACAAATTCTCTTGCCAGTTCATTACTCCATCGCTCGCTTTCTTTATCCATTAGTGCAACCTCTTATTCTTGTTGTTATCAACTGTGCTATTTTGAAGATCTTGTTCTTCAATAAGTAGTTCTTTTTGCATTCCTAAAGAAAATTGTTGTATCGCCCTCACAAATTCCTTTGCTTCTTCAGGGCTTCTTTTTTGAGTGTTAAAAGCATGTAGCAAGTGGATAACACTTGCATATTGACCGGCTCTTGTTGCATAAGATGTAGCCAAATACTTTACATACTCTAAATATTTTTTTTCTTCATCAGTCATTTTCTTTACCTTCTACGCAAACAACACGCCCCATATGTGATACAACATCACCTTCACAAGTTACTGCTGTGTAAACTGTATGCGTTAAAACCAACACACAACCAACAAGGAAGCCAATAATAAACAAACCTTGAAAGATCTGCCCACCGGTAAACATTCTTTTTTTATTTTTCATTTTCTCTTCTTTTTTATCTTTATTATAACATATTTTAAGTCAAAATTAAAAATTACCAGTTATACTCTTGGTTCATACTATCAATATTATCTTCAAGCTTCCTATCCCAAGGCGGCACCACTTCAGGAAAATCACAAGGTTTATAACCTTCTTCATGTAATGATTTATGGCACCATATGCTTCACTAAGGCATCTTGAAGCCCTACATGATGCTTAACATGGTTATAAGATACAAATTGCATCCTATAGCCTTCAGGGTAATGTTCTTTAAAGTCCTTATGCCTTCCAGAATCAGGATCTGTAATGCCTAGATCCCCATACATCCAACCTTCACTTGAACAAATATGTTGCCCTAGGAACTTTCCATCTTCAGCAATCAACTTACCAACTAAATTACTAAGTTGACCGCCTTCACAATATCCATAGATAACTGGCAATTGATCTTCAGGTTTATTTAACGGGTTATGTTTTACATAGTGTTTTTCCATAATTCATGATCCCTTTAATTAATCCAATATTGTTGATGTTCTAGTTTTTCTTGTTTTACAGCAGATTCTAGTTCTAACCGTTCATCAGGTTCACCAGATACAGCCACTTTCAAAAAATCTTCGCAATACTGGTTTTCTTCATTTGTCGTAAAAACATTTTCACGCTTTTTGCGTTTTATTTCCAAAAAAGTTACTTTACACCACTTCTTTTTTTCTTTTGGCGGTTCAATAATATAAACTATATCAGCTGGCTTTGGCATAACTGAATTAGTTTTTAAATAAATCTTAAAAGCTGATTCAATCTGCTGCATTGTGAAATCTGATAAAACCATTGCAAATAGTTTGCTTGCGTTTTCTAATTGTTCCGGCTCTTTTCCAAATGTATCAAGCGTATCATAGCAAATTAAAAGTAACGCTGATAATTTACTATGCCAGTCCGAGGGCTTTTTTTGCTCGCTGGTGGTTGCTTTCATGTTTTGGGGCGGATTGCTCGTAGATGGTATAATCATCATCCCAGCCTCGGTTGTTAAGCCATGTGCTTGCATGTTTGATAAATCGTTGCTCTTGTCCAATTGCTTTACAGTAGTTTTGGTATTTTCTAACACCGTTGATAATGGTTTCATAGTTCACCCCTAGTTTTAAAGTTTTCTTAAATGATTTTATAGCCTGTTGTTTATTTCCTATTTTTCCGTAGAAATTCCAAAATTCATCAAAATCACTTATTTTATTATCATTGTTTTCATTGTTATTATTGTTTTCATTATTAGTAGTTGTTATCTGTTTGTTATCTGTTTGTTGCTCGCTTGTTACTTGTTTGTTATCTTGCTTGTTAATACCTTGATATAAATCATAGTTAACTACTGTAATTAAACGGCTTTTGTTTGATGCTTTGCTTGTTAACTCATTAGTAGATTCTAACTTGTTAATTGCAGTGCGTATTTTCATCACACTTAAACCAGTATCTTTTGAAAGGCTATCAAGGGATGTGATGAATTGTCCCCTCCCTATATCAATTCCACGCCACTTTTTATGTATGTGGTTTGCTTTTAATAAGCAATATGTGAATAAATGACAGGTGTTAATATCAGTGTACCATTCCCAATCTAGGAACTTTCTGTGCAAACTAATCCAGCCTTGACAATCAGTCATAATGCTAAACCCCCCAGCTTTTTAAAACCCTTTCAATATTGTTCATCATTTTAATCCGAGGTGAATTTATATGAAAATTCAGGATTTGCGATAAATGCCCCTCCGAAGTGCCTACTTCGTTTGCAAGGTCTATTTGCCGTTTTCCTGCACGTCTAATGCGAACTGGTATTTGCTCAATTGCAGATTTTAGAACTAGATTTGATTCTATATTATTTTTACTCATTGTTTTACGTCCTGTTGAGTTTTGATATAGTCGATATTAAACAAAAGAAATTTAAAAAGCAATAAATAAATTGTTCAGGGTGTGCAACTAGGAGAAACACACCCCTACTAACCATATGAAGGACGAGTTCATAAATACGCTTAAAGATATTATATTAATAAATCACTTTTTACAACCTTTGAAAATAAATCGAAATAAATTTTGATTTAAGTGTTGACTATAGTTTTAATTTCAACTATAAATAGGTCAGACGTTAAACATAAAAAACTAGGAAAATTTATTATGAATAATATAGAAATTATAAAAGAAATTGGATTTGCATTAAACCAAGAGGCTTTGGAGTTGCTAGAAAACAACGACACATTAGCCGTTGCATCTTGGAATGATGATATACAGGAAGCTAAAGAACAGGAATCTAGTTTAGAGATATCTAGCCATTGCTCTAAAACTGGCAATCCAATTTTAGTAAAACTTTAAAACTAGGAGAGTTTAAAAATGTCAAATCCAATAAAAATATTACTAACCGATTCCGACACTTCCGAGGTTGTTGAAATCTTAGAGGAAAAAGCAAGGGCTTACGTTAGGGAAAAAAATAACGTTAAAGCTTGCGAAATTATGGGAATCGCAAAACATATTGAATCACAACAAAACAATCAAAATTAGGGAAGTATTATGTCACGACACACAAAAGAAACTAAAAAAATTGATTTAATTGTAGGGCAAAAAATAAACGAAAAACGTTTAGCAATGGGATTATCAAGGCAGCAACTAGCGGATAAAATAGGCGTAACGCACCAGCAAGTGCAGAAATACGAAAAAGGCACTGATAGGGTTAGCTTTGGGCGTATGGTTTTAATTGCTAGGGCTTTGAATGAGCCGTTAAAATATTTTACTGAAGTTGATAATGAAAACAAATTAGCTACTAATCATCAGCGTATGCAAATTGAAGTTTCTAGGAATTTTGCAAAAATCGAAAACCCAGCAAATCAAAACGCTGTAAATATTTTAATCAAAACTTTGGCAAAGGAGGGCTAGATAATGGCAGAATCAATAATTAAATCATCAATAATAATGCTTATAATGATGGCTTTTATGGCTGTAACATTTTTAAGGTTTCAGAATTGTGAAGGCGATTATTGCACTAGCGTTTCACACGCAAAAATGAAATGGGATAAGCTCAATGAAACATTTTTTTAAAACATATATATTATTCATAATTGCATCAATTCCTAGCTGCCGGCTTTTATATTGCGTGTATGTGAATAGATTTACAATAATAACATTTTTAGATTTTTAGAAGGAATAAGCCATGCCTAAAGACACCCTAAAAGAATACATCACCACAAACAAACCCGCAATACAGAAGCCAGAGGATTTAACACCCGAAGAAGCTAAAGAGGTGCTGTTGGCTTATGTGGAATATCAGGGAGGTGAGGATGCCGAGTAAACAGGAAATAGAAGCTTCAATAACAGCGTTTAAGAAAAGTTTAGACGATAGAGGTGTCAACGTGAGTGGGAGATTAGTAAGTCAATTGCTTGCTTTCGATGTGCATATACCTAAAGCCCTTGAGGCTGCGGAGAAGGTGCGGTGGCAACCTATATCCGAATTAGATTTGAACAAGTTGGTTGTAGCTAAGGAAGACGGGAAAGAATTTATAGGTAGGTTAGCACCCCCATTTGAAGATGGTGAGGTCAATTGGTTTACTGAAGTAGATTATGCGGGCGAATCTATCATAGCACGACACCCAACAGAGTTTAGGGAAATCTTACCCACCCCACCAGAAGGAGAGTAGAATGTCAAATAAGGTGACGCAAGAACAGGCGGTAAATGCTGCTGTCGATTTTATAAGCACCCACCTAGAGGCAGCCGACGAAGGGGAGTGTGTCGACTACTACACCCAAGTAATCAGTAAACTACGTGCAATCGAACAAAAGATGAAGAAGCGGCGGTTTAAGCAGATGCAATCAAGGAGGAATAACAGAAAATGACAGATGAATTAAAGCAAGACCATATTCCCGACACCAGCAATATGGTTGAAGCCCTCAAGGCAGAGAATGAGCGATTACAGGAGGCTTTGGAAGATATCGCCCTACAAAAAGTTTACAAGGGAGCTGACGGTTTACCGTATAGCGAAGTTGATAGAGCTAGGAATTACAGCGTAGAAATAGCAAAACAAGCGCTGGAGGGTAAGTAGATGATAGATAAACTATACCACTACTGGCGCAAATGGTATTTAAATAACAAACAGAATAAAACATACGCTGAAACAGTAGAATGGTGTATGCGTAATAATATATCAAGGAGGTTGAAAGGGTGAAAGATAAACTAGCAGAGATTAAAGAGGCTTTAGGAACAGCGAACCGCACCTACCTAGGTAGTGAGTACGTCGCTTGCATTAAACCTGCAAAACTAGGGGAAGCCCTGCAATCCCTCAAAGAGCTTGAGGATATGTTGGAGAGTGAGGAGTTCATGGAATATATGCAAGTCGCCATTGCGGAAGAGTATATGTTAATCCCGAAAAATACACCATGGGAGGTTTATAGCGAAAGATTAACTCAAGTAGTTCTCAAGACAATAAAAGGTGAATTATGACAGATAAAGTTTTAATGTGGAATACAGAAGAAGAATGCTACTTTTCCAGTGAAGTTATAGGAACTAAAAAACTTAGTGAGGCTTCACTAGTCGAAAAGGATTTTGCTACTGAATTTTACAAGAACAGCCCAAATATCAACTTAATTGACCTAGAAGAAGCATTTACAAGTTTACAACTACAGGTTAGAATAAATAAATAAACAATCACATAATAAAGGACGTGAAAAAATGTGTAATTTTACTCAAGACGAAAAGCCCACCACCAAAAAACCAAAAGCTGATATGCCATATGCAGAAGGTATTTATTTTGATATGCCTGAAGATGAATATCATAAGATTCCTTATTTCAGCCGATCAGGGGCAGATGAAATATTATTTAGTGCTGAACAGTTTTGGGAAAACTCACCTATGAACCCTGACCGCAAAGAAAAAGAAACAAATGATGCAATGGATTTAGGAAGTGCAATACACTGCATGTTGCTTGAACCTGAACGATTTAAGAGCCTATATGCTAAATATCCTACAGTGAGTGATTATAAGGGGAAAAATATATTAAAAACCTCTGAAGACTTGAAAACCTTTCTGGATCTTGTTGGTCAAAAGAAAACCGGCAAAAAGCAAGATTTAATCAATAGGGCAGTGGAATATTTAGATCCTAGAATTGATGTTATTTGGGATAATGAAATAAAAACATTTCTTGAAGAAGTGGCTGAAAGTGGCAAGCGTATCTTATCAGACGATCATACAGAAATATTAACTGGTATTGAAGATGCTATAAAGCGTAGAAAGAAAATGCCGGAGATATTAGAAAACACACGTTCAGAAGTTGTTATAATATGGAAAGATGAAGAAACTGGTATTATGTGCAAATGTATGATTGATGCAGTACGACCTGAAGCAATAGGTGAAGTAAAATCTTTTTCAGTAAAAAATTACAATATACCACTAGAAGAAACTATGCTTAATGATATTAGGTACCGTAAATATAACCATCAGTTTTATGTTTATAGTGAAGCATTAAAAACCATTATAAAGAAAATCAATACCGGCAAGGCTGAAGTTTTTGGTGACGTTGATGAAAGTTGGTTAAAAGAATTTCTTAAAACACCAAATAAACAGTTTTTTATAATGTTCTTCAGAACACAGGCACCTTATCAATGTAAATCTTATGAACTAGAAAGATCTGTTATGCCTGATGCAACAGCAAATACATATTATGAAATGGGGCAAATGATGTGGAAAGCTGCAATCAAAAAGCTACAAGATCATTATACAAGGTTTGGAACGTCACGTTGGGTTGATGAAGATGAAGTTGTGACACTTACAGATGAACATATTCCGTCAATTGTGTATCAATCAACAGGCTTTTAACACAAAATAAATCTAAAATTCTTTTGATTTTATGGTTGACTATGTTTTTATTTTCAACTATAAATAGGTAAAGCAATAATGAAGGACGGTTTTATATGTGGTGTGCAATTCTTAATGATGGTTGTTTTGAAGCTGAAACTTTAGAGCAACTAACTATTCAAATAGGTGAATATTATGCTGAAAATGATAGGCTGCTTCCAGATATTGAAAGCATAGAAAATGACAACCAAAGCCTTTCAACATTAGGATTGCAAAAATTCTATGAAGCTTGTGAAAGTGAATATGAAGCTGAAATTGAAGAAATAGCAGCTGAAAAAGAATATCAAAGGCAAGTTAGATCTGATTATTATTCAAATATTTTATAGGTAAATTTTATGAGCGTTCATTTTTCAAGTGAAACAGATTTGTGGAGTACACCACAAGAAACTTTTGATAACTTAAATAAGGTTTTTAATTTTAAACTAGATCCTTGTGCAACCGTTGAAAATGCGAAGTGTGAAAATTTCTTCACGAAAGAAGATGATGGACTTTCTAAAGATTGGGCAGCTTATGGAAATGTTTTTATGAATCCGCCATATGGACGTGAAATAGGCAAATGGGTTCACAAGGCTTATACATCAGGTGCGTGTGTTGTGTGCCTACTGCCAGCTAGGACTGACACAAAGTGGTGGAATGACAATTGCAATAATGCTGATGTAATAAAGTTCATTAAAGGGCGTTTAAGGTTTGGAGATTCCAAGAATTCCGCACCTTTCCCATCAGCAATAGTAATATTTAATTTATTTAACTCAAACTAGGAAAAACAAAAATGACTAAAGAAAACCAAGAAGTAATTTTATACAAAGAAGAAGAAGCAACAGCTTTAAAACTTTATAGGAATGATGGGCTAGATCCTTTTATTGAAAATATCAGAAAGGTTGCAAAAGAATTTGAAGCTGATGTAACAACTGAAAAAGGAAGGAAGGCTTATAAGTCTTTAGCCTATAAAATCAGCCAAGCAAAAACAAAGGTTGAAGAAATCCGAAAATCTGAAAATGAAGAACATCAAGCAGCTATTACAGCTAATAATAAGAAAGGCAAAAAAGCCGTTGCAGATTTACAAGCTATTCAAGACGAAGTTAAGAAGCCTGTTACTGAATGGGAAAACCGCATCGCAGAACATCAGGCTTCAATAGCAAACATTGAAAAACTTGCTGCTGTGGCTGCTTATGAATGGGAATCAATGCCTGTTGATCAAATGCAAAAATTAGTTACTGATATAAGCAACGAAAAAAGGGAATGGCATGAATTTTCTTTTAAGGCTGAAAATGTAAAAAAACAAACTATAGAATCAATTGAAGCCACGATTGCTAAACGCAAAAAGCATGATGATGATAAGGCTGAACTTTTAAGGCTGCAAAAAGCTGAAGAAGAACGCAAACAAAAAGAACGTGATGAAGCCATTGCAAGGGAAGCTGAAGAACGTGCAAAAAAAGAAGCTGAAGAACGTGAATTAAAATTAAAACAAGAAAAAGAGCGTATAGAGAATGAAAAACTTGAAGCTGAAGCGAAGGCAAAAAGGGCTGAAACTGCTAGAATTGCAGCAGAAGCACAAGCAAAAGAAGATGCAAAAGTTGCTGAAGCAAATAGAATTGCAGCAGAAAAACAGGCTGAAATTAACAAGCAAGAGGCGATTAAAGAAGCAGCAAGGGCTGAACGCTTACGAGTCGAGAAAGAAGCAAAGGCAAAAGCTGACGAATTAGCAAAACGCAAGGCAGATGAAGAACATAAGAAAAAAATAATCTTAGAAGCTGAAAATGCCCTTGTGCATATAGAAGGCTTTTCACAAAGATTATCTTCATCAGTGATAAGAGCAATCATTGAAGGTAAAATTCCACACGTAACTTTTAATTATTAGGTTAAGCGATGAATATTGATAAATTTAAAACCTTTTTAAAAATAAGTGGTGCTGAACTTCAGAAAACCACTAATGAATATGAGTTAGTGCGGTTTAGAACTATAAACGGTGTTTCTGTGGTATACAAAGGCAAGCGTGGTTATTCATTTACAGGTGAGGCACAAGAAGCCTTTGATGCTATGAAAAGATCAACTGTATGGACTATAATGCCAAGGGGTTATGTCAAAAGAGCTTCCAAAATATCTAAAGGAAAATGCAAGACATGGCTTAAATAGAATGGTTGCTATTACTGATATTGACAACATCGCAAGTCAAAAACTATTGGAAAAAAACGGATTTGTATTTGTAACTATAATTGCTAATAAAAAAAGCTATATAATTGATTTAAGGTATACCAAAAAAGATATTGAGTTTGCTACTAATGTTATGGCGTGGCATGAGGAACAAAGACGCATATTTGAAGAAAAGCATTATGGGGGAAAGTAATATGCTTATTCACTGTTGCAAGTGCAATCAAAAAGTTGAGGCAAGATTAACTTGTGGTACGGAAATATATCCACATAGATATGATTTAAGGGAATTGCCATTTTGGAAGTGCGATACATGCAAGAACTTTGTAGGCTGTCACCACAAAACAAATAACAGAACCCAGCCTTTAGGGTGTATCCCTTGCAAAGAAATTAAAAACGCAAGGCAACACATACATAAAATATTAGATCCTCTTTGGCAGTCAAAACGCCACAAAAGGAAAGATATTTATGCCTTACTTAGTGAAAAATTGGGCTGGAAGTATCACACGGCAAAAATTAGAACCATTGAAGAGGCAAGGGCTATTTATAGTTTAATAAGGAATGAATATTATGCCAAAAAGAGTTGAGATTATATGCTTGTGTGGCTGCAAGAGAAAAAAACTAGTTAGGGAAGCTGATGTAAAAAGGGGCTGGGGCAAGTTTTTCTCAAAAAGCTGCAAGGCAGTTCACCAAGAAAAAAGAACTAACCAGTGTGCTGAATATTATAAACGAAAGAACTACAGAAGGAATATTGAAGATACTTTTCATCCGCATGATACTTATAGCTTAGGGCAAGAATAGAATGGCAAAGAAAAAACCAGAGGCGAAAAAATCAGAACAACAGCCGCTATACTTTGTAAAAATGTAAAGTTTCAGGAATTTTGCTATACTAAAAAAGGTACTTATGAAGTTGATATGAATAACCCACTACAGAAGAATTAGCAAAGTTTGTTGTATGTGATACATGCAAGATATATTCACGCTCGGAGCTTGCAACCTCGCAAATTGCACAACAAAAATTCAAATTACTATACAAAGAATATAAGGATTGGCTTAATCCTATAGAAAATCAATATGCAGATATTTTAAGCAGGGGGTAATATGTATAAAAGAAAAGAAATAATAGGTGATTGTGTTTTGTACCTTGGTGATTGTACTGAGATAGTTGACGGCTTGTCTTTTGACTCGATAGTATCAGACCCTCCTTTTGGAATGAATTTTCAATCAAACTATAGAAAAGCTGACACAACGCACAAAGTTATAGCTAATGATGCAGATGTAAAACTACTACAATGGGTAACTAACCTACAGGCAGAGCATAGCAAGTATATATTTTGCAGATGGGATAACCTAGAGGATGTTAAAAAGCCTAAATCTGTTGTTACGTGGATAAAAGACAATCACTCTATGGGTGATTTGAAGCACGAACATGGAAGGCAGACGGAGTTATGCTTATTCTACGCTGGTGATGACCATTATTTCCCCAGTAAGCGTCCTAATGACGTTTTGAAGTGCGCTATAAGCGGAAACAATCTACACCCTACTGAAAAGCCAGTACCTTTGATGCAAGAGATAATTAAATGGACAACGGGAGTTGTATTAGACCCTTTCATGGGAAGCGGAACAACCCTAGTAGCCTGCGCAAAGATGGGGCGTAAAGGCATAGGTATTGAGCTAGACAAAAATTATTTTGATATAGCTATAAAGCGTGTTGAAGAGGCTTATAAAAGCCCTGACATGTTTGTTGAGGCTGAAAAAAAAGAAGTAACACAAAGCAAAATGGAGTTGTAACGATGGCAGATGTAATAAAAAAATGGCGTGAAGCAACTGAAGAAGTAGCTAGGGCATTTGTTGAAAAATACTACCCTAAATCATCTTACGATGATGATGATGATTGTCACTGGGTTGCTGATGAAGTTGGAAGCATATTTTCTATTGCTGATATGTTCTTTGATGTTGACAGAATGATTCAGGCTATAGAATTAAATGCAACATTTGACCAATTATATGATTATGCTGATGGCGAACTGGAACACGCAGAAAAGCAAATTGCCATGCCTATAAACTTCAAGAACTATGTTAAGTACGGTAAAAAAGAAAATATTATAATCTAATACTAAAAGTTATAAAATAAAGCTTGCTTTTATAATCTAAAGTGTTAATATAACATCTTATAACAACAAAGGATGAGTTTGTAAAATGGACAAAGAAAATACCAGCAGTGCAATTGCTGTTACACCAGAAAAAAACATGATTGAAATAATTGCAAAAGCTGCATCTAATCCAGATGTTGATATTGATAAAATGGAACGCTTACTTGACTTTCAAATTAAGATGATGGATAGGCAAGCAAAGATTGACTATGACAACGCACTTACACGCATTCAAGCGAAAATGCCACGCATTAAGAAAAAAGGGCAGATTAAAAACAAGCATGATAAAGTTGTATCAGAATATATGATTTATGAAGATATAGATAGGCAAATACGCCCTTTGCTACGTGAAGAAGGCTTTTCATTAACGCATAGCAGAACCGAGCAAAGCGGCAAAATGATTATAGCAACCACTTTGAGGCATAAAACAGGGCATCAAGAAACGGTTTCGATCCCTTTGCCTTACGATAGCACAAATGCACAAAAGAATGCCGTTCAAGCGGCTGTATCAACGGCAAGCTATGGAAGGCGTGTTAATGTGTGTGGCTTACTTGATATTATCGGAGAAGGTGAAGATGATGATGGGCAAGCTAGTTCATATACAAAAATACATCCTGACACAGCAGAAGCTATAAAAGCCTCCCTTGCTGAAACTGATTCAGATGTTGAAAAGTTTCTTGATTATATGGGGGCGGATTGCATTAATAACATCTTATCAAAGGATTTAGAAAAAGCTAATCTTGCTCTAGGAAGGAAAATTAAAAATACTAAACCACTTTTTAACACTTAATAACAGGCAAACTATGAACAAAAAAAACTACAATGATGTTACTGGTGAAGTTAATGAAACTGATCAGGAAATTTCAAAGCCTACAAAAAGCTTTGCTACATTTTTAACAACCCTTGAAGATGGTAGATTTAATGATGCAATTTCTGAAGAATTGCGTGCATTATCTGAAAGGCTTTATTTGCACAGTATAAACTATGGGGGCAAGCCTAAAGGTAAAATCACTATTGATATAGAGCTTCTGCAAAATGACGGAATCTTTGACATAAAGAGTAATTACAAGGTTAAGAATCCAGATAAGCCAAGGCAAAGATCTATTGCATGGACTGATGAAAATCACAATCTATTGCCAAGCAACCCTAAACAGGAAAGCTTGTTTAAAGATGTTAATTCAAGGACTATCAAAACTATATAATTAACCAAAAACTAACAATTGAACTAATTAATTAAAACTAAAAATAATAGGTAAATTATGAATGAAGAAAACGGCATTGCCGATATTATAAGTGAAGTTAAACAATTTCACGGTGTTGAAGTAAAGAAGATCACCTTAGACGGAAAACAAATTGATGTTGCTGTGCTTCCAACCGGTAAGACGTTAAAAAGCGTTAAGCCTCTTTTTGATGAATACCGTGATAAACCAGAAAGAAGAACTGGTACAGCAGCCCTTTATGACTTAAGTAGTTTTATTGCTTATGTTAACCGCTTTAAAGATGAAGATAGTGCAATATTTGCAAACAATGATATTAACAATCCTAGTCTTACAGGGATTATTGATTATCACAAAGCCGGTTATGATGGTGATCCTAGATATTGTATGCACAAAGCTGTATATAACTTTCCACTTTCTAAAGAATGGCAAGCATGGTTGAATTATGATGGGCAATCTTTTACACAATCAGATTTTGCTGCTTTCCTTGAAGATCGTATTGGTGATGTAGTACATCCTTCCGATGGTGATGAATCTGCAAATGAGGAGCTTGAAAAGCTTTCAGCTTTGTTAGGTGGTAATTTTGCAAGCCCTAACAAGTTATTTTCATTAAGTAAAGAATTGCATGTTAATGAAGAAGTAAGGGTTAAAAACTCTGTTAATCTTAGCAGCGGTGAATCAAAGATTATTTATGAAACTGAACACCGTGATGAATCAGGTATGCCTATTGAGGTTCCTAATATGTTCTTGATTGTAGTGCCTGTTTTTGAAACAGGTGATCTTTACAGGGTTGCAGTACGTTTACGCTATAAAGTAAGGGATGGAAAGATTACTTGGTTCTATAATCTATATAGGATTGAGAATACCTTTGATAATGCCTTTGATGGTGCTTGTAAAACGGCAAAAGAAGAAACTGGACTTCCTTTATATGTAGGATCTTCAGAAAGATAATATAAAACCTCCTAAGCATGAGAATAAAAGGCTTATTTAAAAATAACTAGGAGAGTGTAGCAAGTGGTAAGTAGATCAACACAAAAAGATAAAGATTTTGGCGTTCAAGTAAAAGAAGTAAGAACAGAACACAAAAAAAGTAGAAGGGAAGTTGCAGAAAGATTAGGGCTTTCACAGCAGCAGCTGGAAAAGTATGAAAACGGTGATAACCGTATTGCAGCTGGTAAGCTTGTTGAAATTGCTGAAGCACTTGATGTTGACTTTATAGAACTGGTGCCTAAAAACCTTCTGGAAGTTGATAATATAGATAACCTAGCAATCTATTTGTGGAAAAAGTTAAGTATTACAAATAAGAAGGCTGTTATAAATGTAATGCGTGAAATGAAAAATTAATATGAGTGAAGAACTTAAATACCGATTTATTGAAAGGTTTGGAATTTGTTCAACAGAAGGTAAACTTTCTGATGTAGAATCTTTATCAATGGCTTCAAAAGAAATTATGCCACTGATGAAAGAGGCTGGTTACAGTGCCTTGCAGATGAAAAAGCTACTTAATGAATGTAAAAAGGAAATAAAAGGTGGTTAGCATGTTGAATGTTTTTATTTTTATCGTGGGTGTTTTTGCAGGGCTTTACATTTCAAGAGTAGAAAACAAGCTGAAAAAACGAAAACAAAAAAGGGCTTATAAAGATATAAAAAAAACAGGCTTGTAGGTTCTAAAGAATCCCTTTATGGGTTGAAACGTCCTAAGCATGACGGATAAAAAAGGCTTATAAACCATAATTTAATTTAAAAACTAGGAGAATTTAAAAATGGGATTAATAGAAGCAATAGTAGTAGTTGGTTTAACTTTTGGAACTATAACAGCAGGGCAATGTGCAGCTGAAGGTGTAGATCCAGATAAGTGTTTTACCAAGGAAAATATCACTGTGGAACATGTTTATCCAAACAGCCACGGCAACAAATAAGGCATTAGCCTTTAGGGTGTGGTTTTAGGGGGCTTGTTATCCATACCTAAAACCACACCTGACTAGCTTGATAACGCTGCAATATGAGGAAAAAAGCGTGACTGAATTAGAAAAAATAAAACAGGCTGTAGAATTAGCAGAAGAAACTTTTTCTTTTTATGCAGAATACCATGAAAAAAAAGGTGATGAATCTTCACTTATAAAAGCCAAAAACAACAGAACATATGCCGCCTTACAAGAAGGCTCTAGTTAGAATTAATAGATTAATCATATCGGAGGCTGAAGCCATTGGAAAATGATGAATTAATTGATGGTGAAAACCTGAAAACTATAAATACAAACATGATTATTGAAGTTGGTGATAAAATCAAGTTTAGAACTGATAAGCAACGTTTTACAGTAATTGCAAGGAATGAAAGATTTATTATCTGCACCAAACCCTTTAACCTGAAGAGAACAGTTCTTTATACTGTGGTTGATCTTGAAAATGATATTCGTGGAACTGAAAACTTAGTTTTTGGTGCTGGTGCTGAAACGCAAGAGCAATGCAATGAAATGTTAAAACGGTTAGCATCTGGTGAAACAGAAATTTCACACAGAAATTATATAAGGCTTGATGTAGAATCGGTGCAAACAAATGTATAAAAAAGATTTATATAGAATAGAAGATAATATAATTCCTTTTGTTTTAGAAGGCTTGCTAATGAGCCAAATTAAGCAAGAACCGAAGTTTGAAGAACCCTATAAAAAAGCACTAAGTATATTGAGGGAATCATATATACAAGATCTTAACACACCAAAGCTTTTGAGAAGGGCAGAAAGAATTGAAAGAAAACTACTAAAGTTTTGGAGTGATAACAATTGTATTATACGCAAGTCAATTATGGTTCTGTCCCACCTTATAGCCGCCCTTGATAAAGAAAATGCACTTTCATTAAAACCTGAAATAGAAATTCTTTTTCAGGAAATAAACACGATTATCACTAATGCCTATGATGATAATAACATACTAAAGCAAGATCAAAGTGCCGCAAAACAAACGCCAAAAATTTTGGCTATCTTACAAGATGAAGGGCTTTTTTAATTACTCTTTCCAAGAGATATTTTTAACAATTCTATGAATTAAAGACTTAGCAACGCCATATTTTTTTGATAATGCAACCGTGTTGTAAGGTGAGTTCCTACCCGACTTATAAACTGACCTTATATACCTAACATCATCCCAGCATAATTTAGCAAGTTTATGATCTTCACCTTTTATATCACACTTTTTGTTTCTGCCCTTTTTCGCCATATCAATAGAGTTTTGCTTTGGCGTGCCTAGAAATAGATGATTCGGATTGCAACATATAGGGTTATCGCAAGAGTGACAAATAAACATCCCTTTAGGTATCTCTTCTTTGAAGTGAATCTGCCATGCAAGACGATGTGACCCAATATATTTACCCTCATACCTAGCAAGCCCATAGCCAGTTGAAGCTTTTGCACCTAACCACTGCCAGCATGAATGTACTGCACCTGTATTCACATTATCCCAAAAGGTTTCAGGGTTTTGTTTGAAGTTGTATTTATGCATAATATGTATTATGTACACGACAAATACAGAGGTTGCAATATAAATTATGTACTTGTGCCGTGTTTTATTTGCCCCCACTTATGAACAGCAAAGGACATATAACTTGCACGCACTCTTTCAAAAATATTACCATCTAAACCATGCTTTTTAAGCATCTCATAAAACAAATCATCAAACTTCGCACGATATTCAATAGGTAAATCTTTATTATTTACAGCTTCACAACCCCAATCATGCACAGCAGCCGGAATCAAGACTTCTTGTGTATCAATTGCCCCTGTAGCCCCATCATAAACAAACCCACGCATTAATATTAATGTGCCGCTTGAACATAATAAGCCAAACTTTGTTTTAACATCCTTTCCTAAAGGGGGTATAATACCTGTTTCTGCGATAAGAGGCTTAATTAACCTATAATGCCTTAATCCCACTTTATCATAATGTTCATCTTCATTGAATTCATGCATGTTGATCACCTATAATTAAGAGTTTACACCGTTTATAACCAATAGTTTCTTTGATAAAGTTCATTGCCGATTTACTATCTAAAACAGCATTTCCCTTGCCAATGTTTGGATCTTCATATCCTGAAGATCCAGCTAAAAGCCCTGTTGCTATGCAGCCCTTTAATTGTTCAGCCCTGTTTGCAACGTGAAAATAAATACCGTAGCGATTAGGAACGTCCAATATCTGCCAAACATCAGGATAAGAACCAAAGTTTTCTTTATGCTTTGGCTCCATAACATAAGAGCCAGAAGGAATGCAGCTAATCATTTGCTGATTATTCAACCAAGGCTTTTCAATAGTATAAAGCAAGGGTGTTTCATGCCCCAAAAAAGACATTGCACCCATCATGCAATATTTATTCCCAAAGAACCTAAATAGATTTATTTGTTCCATTAGTTTCTATTGCTATTTGGATATTTGTGTTCCACTTTCCAGCCTCTTTTTGCAGGGCAATTGCCGCCTTTGCTTATTTTATCAGCTTTTTTAATTATTTTATCTTGGCATTGTATAGCCCACCACATAGGGCTGAAACGGTGGAACTTATCCGCTAATAATTGGCGTTTGCAAAACTTGCTTTCCATTGGAATGGTAAGAACGCCACTTGCAAATTGTCCATTGCCACCTATGCCTACTGTGCGAACACAATTATTATTGTTATTTATAACCGTTGGTAGATGTGCAGAATTAACAGGAATCTTTGTTTCAGTTATATGTGAATTTGTTATAGTTGTGCTTGTATCTGAATTGTAAACTGGAATAAGTGCATTAAAATTCGCATTATTATTTTTATTGTTATTCAGGTTTGAATTGACACTATTGGCACTACTGCCAGCATATGCAAAATTGCAAAAAGTTAGAACCACAATTGCAATAAAATAAATTAAATTCCTCACTTCTTCAACTCCTCTATAGCTTGCCAAACTTTTTTAAATTCTTCTCTAAACTCCCTTACAATTTCAGATCCCCTTTCACGACCTGAAGTAATCTTGCTATCTATCTTAAATATTTGAGTATTCACAGCATGGAATTTATTGTTATAAACAATATTAATTTCATTAAGATCACCTCTTAATAACTTAAGTTCATTTGTGTTATTATCTATTGAACTTACAACAGAAAACCCAGCAAAACCAACTATGCCGGTAATTATTACACCAAAGAAAACTGATATAATTTTTTCTTCTAACCAATGTTTTTTTGTTTCATTATCAGCCATTATAACCCCATAACTTTTCTTATTTCGTTTATAACAAAATCATCTTCATTTATATCTGCAAGTGAATGCCCCGCATTTAATAGCTGTGATTTAGAATTTTCATGCCCTGCATCAATAAACCTTTTCAAGTTATCTATTGCATTATATTCAGAACCATCCACAACAACAATTTCATCATTTACACCGTGATAATGTCTTATAGTAATATTACCCTGAACAGGTACAATATTATTATGTAAGTAGTTTGAAACTAAAACAGCAGCTTTAAAATATTGTGGATATTTAGCCGCCAAATAAGCAGAAATAATTGCACCGTTACTATGTCCACCAATGCCAATTTCAGAAACCCCTAAAGCCTGAAGATGCTGAATGATATTACCAAAAAACCCAGCTTCAATAAGGCTCAATACACCGCCTGAACCGTTCCAAAGCCTTTTAGTAGGATCATTTGAAATCATGGTTCCATTAGGGAAAACCATATATAGGTCATTAGGATCTGGATTGCCTAACTGCCCTGCAACGGCTGAACTATTGCCACCATAACCATGACAAAAGATAAAGGCTTTCGTAGGTGATCCAGTGGGCTGGTTTATATCAAAAGTGCGACCTTGTGAATTTTCAGTGCTATAAGGCATAATTTTTTCCTAAGATAAGAAGGTTGCTAAATCTATAACTTCATAAAAACAAGTTACCTTTACAGGGCTATTACCTGATGTTACTGCACCAGCTAAAGATATAACCAGTGGTGCATTATCCACTAAAGTCATTTTTTGCGAAAATACATAAGATCCGCTTCTATAGCCAATGATTGTATCAGCTGTTTGATCTAAAAGCTCTATTGTTTCAGGAAGTGCTATTATTTCGCCTGTAATATCTGTAATTCTTATTTGAAAATTATCAGCAGCGGCAATCCCAGCATAAGCGGTACTGTTATAATCTAAACCGAGTATAACTCTATTTAACAAAATTGCTTTTCCAGATCCTTGAGCTGGTACAACCTCTATTTCAGTTGTGTGCAACGCAAGAATATTTGCAGGACTTAAAGTAACACTATTTCTTTTGATAATCATGCTTTGATCAGCAAGCATTGCCCTTGCATCAGATCCAACTGTAAACAATCCAGCTGTTCCCGATCCTGTAAAATAAGGCACCTGATCAGCTGCTGAAGTTAACCCAGCTATTGCAGATAATTCTGCATCCTGTGCTTGTACGTCCGTTCCTATTTCAAGGTTAAAATCAGCTTTAAATTCTGCTTCTGTGCGACCTTCTAACCCGTTTGCAGTGAATCTTGCATATTCTGCTGTATTAGGCGAACCATCCACTTCAAGAAGGTTATCATCTGCAATGCCGACTGTTTGTTGTGCTAATACGTCTGTTCCTATTGCCAGCCCCAGATTTGTTCTTGCTGTAGCTGCACTGGCAATATAACTTAAATTATAGGTTCCTATAAAAGTTGAAACTTGCGACCACAAATAACCCTTTGTAATATCAGAATCACCTGAATCATCAACAAAGCCTTTATCATTGGCTTTTATGGCTGTTATGGGTTTTGCTGCGTATTTATCAGCTGCTGTATTAGTCATAATTAATACCTATATATAATTTGCTTTATGCCGCACATTTAATTGATTAGCAACTATTGCAATTTGTGCATCAGTTAAAGCCGCATTAAATCCAGCAAAGCTTTTAGCCCTCGACCCATTAGCCAAAGGGAAAGCACCAGTATTATAAGCACCTATTGAAGCCTTAGCACCGCTTGCATCTGTGGTTGTGGTTCCGAATGTGTGCGAAAAATCAACACCTGCTGATGAATTTAACCAGAATGTGGTGGTGTTGGTGCTGTGCTTATGCGAAACTGCTACAAAATTCCAAGCACTAGCATTTAATGTAGCTGTAGAAAGTGAACCTACATTTGCAGAACCATCACCTTGATTCATGTAAACTTTGTCAGTAGAAGAAAGTGAATATATATCAACACCTTGGTTAATGCCGTTAGCATTTTTAGTTGTTATAAAAGCCTGTGTTGCACTTATGTAATAAACCGTGAAAACAAATGTAAAATCACTACCGCCTGTAGTTTTATGAATGGATTTTAAAAAGTCACTAATTGCATTCACACCCTTGAAGTGTCCTACACCATCAAACAGAAAATAAGCATCGTGACTGCCTTGCGTTCCTGTAAACACTGGCAAAGAGGCACCAACTGCTTCAAAATCATATTCATCTTGTGTATCACTATCTGCTGGGCTTCCTTCCATATTAAGAAGATTGCCACCAGCATATGATGCAATCCTTGTAGCATCTAAATCAAAAACGCAACTAGGAACAATACTACCTATAGGCTTTGTTATAGGCGGTATTATAGATCCTAATGAATTTGAAATTCCTATTATCATTAATAAACACCATATAAAACTGTTGCAGTGGTACCAGTTGAATTTATTCTTTTAGGGCTTAATGGCAATACAACACCAGTAGCAAGAACGCCATCTGCTAAGGTTGTTGTTGTATCATCTTCATTAACCATAACGACACTTCCAGCCCCTACTATTATTCCCCTTGGTACAGGACTAAAATTAGTGGAATCATGTGCAGTTAATGCTTTAATATTTCCAGCTGGTGATGTGCTTTTTTCTCTTGACATTTCAAACCCTTTTTTAAGTTATAATTTATATTAACAACAATACGCTAAATAGTAAAATTTATTTTATTGCAAGATATTTTATAGTTCCGGCACTCATGCTACCAGTCAAACCTGTAACTGTGAATCTGACTCTATTTATGCTACCAGTAGTGCCGAACCCATGAGCTTTAACCGTTGGTGCTACACCAGTCCAATTGTTATCACCAGAACCTGTTGCACCAGTATCATAAGTAAAATAATGCAAGTATTGATGATCAGAACTTGCTTTAAGTCCTATCTCTATTTGCCCTGTACATCTAAAAGCACCAGCACCCCCACCTTCTGAACCAAGTGAAAATTCAGCACTCCAAGTAGAACCACTATCATCTGAAACTGCAAAAGTCATTGCAGAGCTTCCAGTTCCCGAGGCTGCACGCACATCTTGTAACATACAGATAACTTTTGTGTATCCAGTAGGAATTGTTGCAGTTAAGGTTGCGGTACCACTTCCAGAAAATGAACCGCTGGTGCCTGTTGATCTAAAATCAGATTGATTAAGCGTTGCTATATCCCCAAGCCCTAAAGTAGATCTTGCAGCTGAGGCACTGGCATCATCAATTAAACTTCTGCCAAAAGAAGTAAGGCTTGTTAATGCGGTTGCTATTCCACTTGTATAATAAAATATCTTATCAGCTGAAGGAACTAAAGCATCCATTGCCCTTAAGTTGCTAATGCCCTGTTCATTCATATTAAGAACATTTTCATCATAATAATTAAACAGGGTTGTAGATTCAAAATCACTTGAACCATCATTTTCAATATAACCTACCGCACGCCAACTATTATATGGATGGTACCAGCCTTTCAGAATGCCCCTTAAATCATAAGGCTTTTTATCACTTAAAACAGCTTCACCTTCTTCAGTTATATATGCAAAATAGGTTGTTGATGCACCTTCTGTAACACCGCTTTCAAGATCTGTTGCAATATCCCATTCAAATTCAGTATGCCTTGTGTTTACGATTGTTCCATAAACATTAATATCAAAATCAAATTCATTAGCAGAAAGAACAGTTGTGCTTATATACTTTGCATTAACAGGATTTGAAGCAACGTATGCTTTTGTAAGATCAAAGGATCTTGAAGCAACACAGTTAGTTGCATTAATGACAGCTATTCCTACGGGTATTCTATTTACTTCAGCAAAGCTTGCACCACCGTAACGCTTCCATTTTCCAGCAACTAAATCAAACCAATAATCACCAGTTGCTGGTGAAGAAGGTTCAGCAATATCATATACAGGTGAAGTATATGTTACATCTACAGTAAGTGCATCATCTTCAACAAAAACCCAGCCAGCAGACATTATTGTTAAAGTATCGTTATTTGATAACGCTACACGCTCCAACGGTGAACCAGAACTATCAAGAAAATAACCCCTATAAATATTAGTTAATTCAGTAGCTGATTCAATATAGGCAAGCATATATTCAGTTGAGGTTTTGAAAACAGCATATTGCCCTACACGGCTTGTAATTTCAGAACCAGCTGTATCTATTAAAAGTGTGGTACCATCTTCACCCTGCCACTTGCTAGATTCTTGCCCTGTTAAGCTGGTATCATTTACTAAACATGTATTATTTGTTGATGGTGCTACAGTAAGCCCTGTTTCAGCAAGATCTGTTGATATTGTGGTGCTTGTTCCATCAATATTTAATACAAGGCTTGTTGTTGCCCCCTCAACCGTTACAGTTGCCGCTGCACCTGAAGCCCTTAAAAAATCAGGTCTAATACTGGTGCTTATTGTCTTTCCCGACAAAATAGCATTTGCTTCACCTGTAAGATTGCCTAAATCAACTGTTGCACCACCTATAACAAGGCTCGTTGCATATAATGCCCCCCAAGGTGTAACAGCAGATCCTATATCTTGCCCTGAAGCCACCGCACCAGAGGAAGGATCACGCCCGACAACTGCACCTAATAAAACGCTTCTAAAGTCATTATACCAACTTTCATCTTGTGTATCACCTGAATTTTTAGCACTTGAAATATCTGTTGTACCCATGTTGCCCTCTTTATGATTCTCTTAATCTTAATGCGGTTAAAAATGTTTTTGTATCGTATTCAATGCCTATTACTTTCCAGATCCTATTAGGAGCGATCTTTATGCCACCTATAACATAAGGGCTTTTTTCACTACCGGCAACGCTGGAACCGGCAAGCGGTATTTTACTTCCATTAAAAGGTTTATGCCGCTTTCTGTAGTCTATTGTAACAGGATCTAAAATATTAACACCTGTGGATATGTCAGTTTTAACATATACTTTTAATTCTGCCTTTGGAACCTTGAACTGTTCAAGGTAATAATCAGCAATAGCTGTAGCTGTAGCTGTGCTGGTAATAAAATCAAATGTGTATGATTTTAAGCCTATTCCATATCTATCAACAAAGGTTTCATCTGTTGAAGTTTGTTCATTAACAGTTATAGTATTAAAGGTTCTTTGTAACCCATTGTTATAATTATTTATTTTGGCTATATTGTCCCTTTGGTATGGATCACCAGCACCATATAATTCTAAGTTAGAACCCCCTACTGATTCCAAGGATTGTAATGTTGCACCAGCTTCATCTGTAAGCACTGCACCAGCTTCATCTGTAAGGCTTGCATATACAGCGGCACCTGATGAACCAACAGTACGATCTGAAACAACCATATCACCAGCATCATCAATATAAAAAACACTACCAGAAGCATTTAATAAAAGCTCCAAAACCGTTCTTGAATCCTTTTGTGAAAAGGGTGTTGAATCATCAATTATGCCATCATAGCCAACGCTGACTTTTCCAGCATCGTATCCTAGAATAGCCGTGATAGCCGGTCTATTTAATACAGATTTAATAGCCGCTGAAAATGTTACACCATCATTAATTAAACCACCTATAACTTTAACTTTCCTAAATATTGAATCTTGCGATAATATACGGAATTTCACGGTGTCTTTTTCAAAGTCTTGAAGGGTTGCTTCATCGTTAATTAAGCCATTATAAATAACACTTTCAGTACCAGCTTCATTTGTGTACTTCACTTGGATCTTTGCCCTATCCCTTGTGAAATAGAACATGCTACTTGATTCAGTTTCATCATTAAACCTACCATCATAATTAGCAACAGTAAGGCTTAAATCTGCATATGTATAAATCCCTATATCATAACTACCAGAATCAACTGATTGCTTAATTTTATTGAACTTTCTAGCAATTACATAATCAGTAATATCCACCTGATCACCATAGGTTTCATTTGTTTTTAGTGGTGTTACTAGAATTGTGTAAAAAGCAACATTCATCTTAAACTTCCTCTGCAAGTTTTATGCTTGTAACAGGAGAACCTATATATACATTACCACGCCAAATAGTTCTTGTTTTGTCATAAGTTTGAACCTGATATAAATCTTTCAGCCTCCAATTCTTAAAGTCAACAGAAAAATTAGCTGCCCCATACTTACCACCACAAAGCCAAATTAAAAACGGCTCTTGGCTTTCATACATTGAATCTATTATATCAATATCAGCCTGATTAGTGTATTCCACCCTTAGCTGTGCATTAAATGTTTCAAAGTTTTTTTGTGTAATATATTTACCTGTTACAACCTGGGAACGCTTTTCATTAGCATCAGAAAAAGGAATGACATTAGGAAAGCCCTCAAAAGTTCCTATTTCATCAGTTGTAACAAATATTGTTATATATTTTTGGGCATCAACAATCTGTGTTTTAGTAGATGTAATATTGATCTGTGTTGTAGTTACCTGATCAAATTCATAATATGATGTGTTTTCTGAAAATGCAGTTTCAACAATGCCTGATTTACTGCCATCAACACCAACTACATTAGTGAAAGCTGTAGGGCTTGCACCATAGGTAATAGAAAAATCTTTTAAGTTATGATCTACAATAAAAATTCTGCTGATTGTAGTGCTATCAAAGGTAATAGTAATAGTTTCAGCTGTGGTATCATCAGAACCGACACTATCCCATCTTAAATTTCTATTCATAGAAAGGATGTTATCAACAGAACCATCAGCTGAAGATGCAGTTGCATTGCCACTATCTTTAAACAAACTTGAACTTTTTTCAAAAACTTTTATGCCGCCTGATATTGTCATTACTAGCCCCTATCTGTTCCAAGTGTTGAGTTTTCAAGCTGCCTTGCCGTTATAATTTCAGCAGCATCATCTGTAAAACTTATTTCTATTCTTGTTGGGTTTGCATTAGATTCATCAAAATCACCGCCTTCTGTAGTCAATCCCCTTTGCCTTGCAGTTGCTGCAACTACTTCTTCAAAATTTTTGCGTGGAACTACAAGTTCCCCATCTGCAAGCATTGCAGGGTGTCTATCGCCTGAACGTGATGCACCGGCACTACCTACCATGCCGCCCTGTTCTAAGCCTATAGCACTTGCAGTAATAGCTGCAATTTGAACAGCACCGGCTGCTGCCGTTGCTGCTACTATCGGAGCATTAAAAGGCGGCCCAGGTGGATTAGCTGCTGCAAGCTGAACGGCTTTCGCCGTATTAACCGTTGCACTTGCCAAAGCCCCAGCCTTTTCAATTAAGAATAAAGCCTTCTGTGCTGCTGATCCCTCTTTTACAAGCCCTTTACCTAAAGAGATTGCAGAACTTAAGGTGTCTTGTGCAAACTGTTTCTTGAATTTTAACCTTTCAGCTTCATCTTCTCTTTCAGCTTTAGCAACATCTTCAAGGTGTTTGAAGGTTTGTTTTTGTTCTTCAGTAAAGCCTTTTGTTAGGATTTTCTTTTTGTCTGCAATCTGCTTTTTAAGATTTACTATTTCAGTCTTATTAAACTTTTTCTGCTGGGCTTCCAGCAATGCAAGTTCAAGAGCTTTCAAGGCATCAACTGCTTCCTGTGCTGCAATATTTTGTTCTTGAAGCCTGTTTTTATACTCCTGTTCCTGTAATAGCTTTGCTTCATTTTCAAGATTTTTTCTTTCCATTTCAGCAGCTGCTGCTGCTGTTCTTGCCTCTAATGCAGCAATAGATTCTTCTTCAATCTTTTCACGCATTTTTTCAGCATCAATTTCATCATAAATTTCTGCAAAACTTCTGCCTACATCGTTATTATTTTCAATCAATTCCTGATTGGCATCCTTCAGGGTTTGAATGTTATCTTTCATAGATTGAATGCGTGCATTGAATAGATCACTAGGCACCGCCTCCAAAGTGGCAACGCCTAATTCCTTCATTGAAATCAATAGGTTGTTAGTGGCTATCTTTGCATTATTAAAGCCTACTATTATTTGACCTACTAAAACTGTAAACCCAGCCTGAATACCTGTTGCAGTAGCATTCAAGGCTTCCATGTTGGTTATAATGGCTGCTGTAGCTGCTGTGATTGCAACAAAACCTACTACTACAGGTGCCGCTGCAATGCCTAATGCAGTTAACCCAGCTGTAATAGCAATAACTGCTATACCAGCTGTTGAAATGGCGGCAATTAAGCCAGTCATAACCGTAACAATACCTAGCACTGTTGCAGCTGTCTTTTTCGTTCCTTCATCAAGATCTAAGAAGCCTTGCAGAAATTCCCTAATAGTTATAACCGCATTCTTAACCGTTGGTGAAAAGAAGCCCCCTATTTGCTCTGAAATAGTGCCTATTGTGTTCTTTAGCTTCTTAGCTTCGCTATTTAATGATTTAGATTGAACTTCAAATTCTTTTTGTAGTGCGGTTGCATTTTCGGTTTCCTTTGCCGCTGTAGCTAATGCCCTGCCCAGCAATTCACTATTACCAGCCAAAACAGGAAGGACTTTTAATATTTCATCACCTTTTAAACCAAACCTTTCAAGGGCTGCTGCACCATCACCACCTGATTTAATAACGGTTCCTAAGCCTTCTGTAAATTTCTGGAATACACCAACAGCATCTTCTTTAAATGTTTTTTCTAATTGATCACCTGTTAAGCCGGTTATTCTTTGCAGATCTTCAAAGGCTTCACCGCCTCCCCTTATGGAAGCATCTATTGCACGAAATGCACGACCTACAGCAGATCCACCACCTTCAGCTTGAATGCCTACTGACTTTAAAGCAGTACCTAAAGCAGCCGCTTCAGCAGCAGAAACATCAAAAACAGTAGTTGTCTTAGCAACTTCTGTTGTCATGCGTGCAATCTCGCTTTCTGTTGCAGCAAAGTTATTACCAAGGGCAACAACTACTGAAGCAAAGTTATCTATTGTATCAATGCCTTCATTTGTTACATTTAAGATTCTTGTTAGGGCGGTTGCGGCTTCTTCACCAGATAGATCTGAAGCAGTACCAAGTTTAGCAATCGTTTCAGTAAACTTAATAAGGTTTGCCTTGCCTTTTACTCCTAACTGTCCAGCGGTTTGTGATATTGCAAGTAGTTCTTTTGTTGCAAATGGTAGCCTTGTAGAAAGCTTTTGAATATCCTTACCAAAGTTTGTTAGCTCTTTGCCGGTTAGATCTGCTGTTTTACCAACTCCAAGCAAACCATCTTCATAAACAGCAAATGATTTAACAGTTAATCCTATAGTGGTTGCTAGTCCAGCAAAGGCAATTGTTGAACCTTTGGCAATGTTTTTTAGGTCTTTTTCAAGATTCTTTGTTTGCCCCTTTACCCTTTCAAATTCATCCCTTAAGGCTTTTGAATTTCCTTCAATCTTGATTATAACTGATCTGTTATCTGTCATTTTTTGCCCCGATTAGCCAAGTTTGCAAGGTATTTTTTTGTTATTTCTTGCTGCTCTTTTGAAGCAGTAGCAGCCTTAGTTTCTGTTCTTGGCTTAATTATCTTATCTTTTACATTAACACCGTGTAAACTGGCAGCATACCAGTAATCATTAGTTTCACGAATAGAAATAATTTCAAGCAATCTATTTGCTAATTTAGGAGTAACTGTTTTTAAAAACAAATCGTAGGTATAAGGATAATTTGAACCTATCTTATCATAGACTTCTTCAATATCCATAATAACGGATTCACCAGAATTTTTTTTTTCGTTTCTGGTTCACTTAAACTATCTTGAACTTGTGCAACAATGCCGGTAAGGATCTTATTGTAATTATTCATTCCATCAGAAATATTACTTTTACACATCAAGCAATATAACTTATGGGCTTCTGTGGTTTCTTCTTCTTCACCATTAACTTCTAAAGGTATATTTTTTATTGTTTGCCTACTTTTTTCATCAAGCAAGCAATATGTAACAATAGCTAAATCTAATGGTGTTGGTTCATTCATCACAGAAGCAAGATCTTTACCTTCAGGCAATGCGGTTTTTATATCAACCATCTTGCCAAATGTCATAGGTACGATAGTTAAATTAACCACCGCACCATTAACAATTATAGATAACTTTTTATCCTTAACCACGCAATTTTTCATTAGTTTGTAGCCTGAACCCTTTCCATTTTATAAATACCATCCCTTGTAGTATCTCTATACAGTTGGGCGGTAACACTATATTCAGAAAAAGCATTTTCAGTGAAGTTAATAGGTAAACCAGCAGCTGCAACTTTATAACAATCCAATGCAGTCATAAATTTATCACCGGCACGCTGTCCAGTAATAATTAAACCGAAATCATTAAATACTTCTGTTGAACTTCCAACAACTACTTCTTGACTTTCAGTGTTGATCGGTCTTGAGCTAAATACAGCAGTATCACCTGAAGTCATTGCAATAGTTCCAGCCCCACCAGTTAATTCAACCCCAAAATCAGGAATTTCAACAGCAGTAGATGTTGTAATTGTCAAAGGTGAAGCTGTGATTTTAAGAAGATCATCTTCAAATGTCTTATCCGTACCATTAGCAAAATCAAGGTTTGTTGAAGCGTAAACATCAACAGTTGTAGCACTTACAGCTTTTACTACAAAACCGGCAAATTTAACATCAGTTTCATCACCAGACTTTACACCTACTGAAGCAATACCAGTTGAGGCAACTACAGATGTTCCATTTGCATTCGCAATAGCAACTACACTACCACCAGATTCAGCAGAATTTTCTGTAATAGCTTTACCAACCAAGGCTTCAAATATCCAATTTGGATACTCCTTAAGCGTCAAACTTATTTCAGCTGTTATTAATCCTCTTTCTACTTTCCAAGGATATTTAGAAGAACCACCATTTAAAGGAATAAGTTCACCTTCAGAAGAAAGTTCACAAGATCCTACAACTTGTGTGGTTCCTAAAAATTCCCTAGTAGTTATGTTATATGGCGTTACAGAATGAATACCAAATATTGTTTTTGGTTGTGAAAGTGGCATGTTCTTTACTCCTTAAATTATGTTTTCTGTTTTTAAATTGGCATAAAATTTCTTAGGTACCTTCAGTTCAATAATATCATCACCTTCTTTAATGTCGTAGCGTTCACTATTTTGAACTATTAAAAAATCTTTCTTAGCAACAATATTATCTTTTTTTACTTCATCCTTCTTATCTGTCATATCACCTATCCTATTATTGTTGAAACAATTTTTATACCGCCAACTTTAAAATCAGCACCTTCATTAAGGGGTGCGTTTGCTGGTACTAATTCTGATACTTTAAGCCCTGAATGTTTTCCACTTTTAAACTTCTCTTGTATAACCTCTCT
>Ga0098056_1000069_pt1 | contig 36283 bp, 52 predicted proteins | sample 17BtaG_FD_92583 | JGI IMG/M metagenome (GOLD analysis project Ga0098056, IMG submission 92583) | Marine viral communities from the Subarctic Pacific Ocean - 17B_ETSP_OMZ_AT15314_CsCl metaG | ecosystem: Environmental > Aquatic > Marine > Oceanic | place: Subarctic Pacific Ocean | collected...
CGTTGTGTGCTTCTGCGTATGCTACTAGCTGTAAGAAGTAGTTCTGTACGTATTCGAGCTTCTTAGGCTTGTTAGTTTGTTTAAAATCCATTATGCAGGGCTGGCCTTTGTACTTGCCAACTAGGTCAGTAGTACCAGCATACATCTGTGGAACATATAGTGCAACTTCACTGCCCCATATTTCATCTACATCAACCATTGCATGATCACGTACTTGTGTAGCCATTGCATGAGCTTTCTTAGCAAATGGATTGCTACCTGGTTGTGGCCACTCGCCAAACTCAATATAGTCTTCTAAGTATTTGTGCATACGTGTTCCAACGCCTGCCGCTTCTGTAGTAATTTCTCTTGCTTTAGTTTCGCCAACACGTTTACGCCACGCAATAAGTCCTGACTTATCACTTGTAGCATCAAGTATAGTAGTAACACTAGCAACAGCGCCTCCGTCAGGCGTCATGTACTTTCTTTTACCGTCTACTTGTTTTCTGTTTATTGGCTGGTAATCAAACGTCTTTGTAATTAAGGACATTTACGGTTCCCTTGTCATAGTATGGATCGACTTCGCTATTTTCGTCATCAACTGCATCGACCAATTCTACTTCAGGAACGTTTGCTTTGATAATTCTTTCAACACCCATTTTGAGTGTCATCTTACTACCTGCGCAACCTGCACATGCTCCACTGAGCTCTAGTAGTAATTCACCGTCGTCATAACTCTTAAAATTAATGATACCACCGTGCCTTGCAACAGCAGGTTTAATCTGAGAAGCAATAATTGATTCTATTTGTTCTACGATTTCTTCGTTTGTTCGAGACATAGTTTCTCCTTGTTAAGCATACATTATATGCTATTTTTACTTAGTTGTCAAGAGTTTATTAACGTTTAGACATGGCTCTTTTTGCCATTTGGGCTACTTTCTTGTTTCCCATGTCTTGTTGCGGTGCAGAAGTATCTGCATCTGTATCAGTTTTAAGTGTTATACCGTCTTGGTTAAAGTTCTTAACCATAGACTTTACTCGCTCATCACTGTCATAAGCCGCTTTGAAAGTTCTGTAATCGAACTGTTCGCGGTTACTATTGCGCATTAGTTTGTTAAGTTCATCAAAAGAAAACTCACTGGCTTGCTTTTTCAAGTTTGCATCAGCGAGTCTGTTTCTTAGAATTAAAACTAATTTGGAAGCATCGCTTCCTTCATTTACTTTTTTTTTGAAAGAATAGTACCTAATTTTCTGCTTCTCTCTACGCTTTCACGTTTTGCACGACCTGCTTCTTCTTCACCACCTACTGCGGCATCAGCGGCTGCCATGCCATCGTCATCTGCAGGTAGTTCAGCGTCAATAGCGCCAGCTTCTGCATCTACGGTTGGTTCCATATCTGCTTCGCCTTCAGGTGCTACTTCGTCGCCCATTGGTTGCTCAGGCGCTTCTTCGCCTGTCATTAGTCCAACACCTTGAGTTGTTGCTTCACGTGTTGCTTCTAATGCTGTGTATAATGCTTCAAGAGCTGGTTTCACAATATTAACAAAAGCCTCTGACTGCTCTGAACCCATTTCATCACGAATTGAGTCTGCAAGTTCTAACATTGACTCTGTTTGCATTTCTGCTGTATCTTCCATCCAACCTGTAATGCGGTTCACCATATCTTTGGCCGCCATTACTAATTCAGCTTGCTCTTCTGCACCTTCTTTTACTTCTTTTTTCTTCTTCTTATCTTTAATAGCCTTTTTCATAGGTTCTTTTTTGTCGCCGTCTTTGTCCATGTCTAAAAAGTCTGGCTTAGCACCTTCACCTATGTTCTCACGCTCTGCAATCTCAGCATTCAATACATCAAGGAAGAGCTTTGATTTTTGATATGCTTCGCGCTGTACTGCGTTAAAACTTTCAGTTGTTTCAACGTTAAATAAATCTGTACGTAATTTGTTTTGAGCATTTTGTAGTTGCTCTAATGTAAATGTTTCTAATGCAATACGCTTGCCGAATCTTTTGGCAAGACTCTCGTTAAGCGCCTTTGCTGTTACTGGTTTTGATATCTCTCTGATGTTCATTTTAATTCTCTTCCTGTGAACTGTTGTTATAGTTATTTATCATCGTTAATAGATATACTGGTCCAATCTTTCTTTTGCAGATTGTGTTCTACAGTACGCAATATCGTATCTGCACTGTGCTACATCATATTTAATCGAGTCTTTTGTTACTTTCATCATGTGTCTGTGAAACATTGCATCGTTAAAGTTCTTCATAACTTCATTATCTAGTTTCACAATTTCATTTGTATTGCTATCTGGGTCTTGCGCAAGTGTCTTTGCTAGTGCTACTGCACTTGTTTTACAAAACATTTTATCAATTTCTTTATTGTTTTTAGTATCAAATACTAAAAAGCCAAAACTTGTTTCACGTATAATAATATGTTTAATACGTATACTTTTGCCTTTGACATAGGGAAATAAGCTCATGTCGATATTGCTATTAACCAAAAGTTCTAATTCTTTTACTAATTCAGGACTAAGTGTTTTAGAGTTCATTTACCATCACCAGAGTAGATCCATTGCGCTGTACTTTACTTACAAGACTTTTACGTATTAAGTTCTCAATTATGGCTTGTTCTCGTTCACTAAATGTTTCGAGATGTTTAATGCCTTCAAGCCGTTCTAATACTTCTGTTTCTTCATTAGTCTGAAAAATCACAAAGTCCTGTAATAGCTCGTTGAGTTTCATTTATTGTCCTTGCACCATGTTTTGTATAATTGGGTCAAGTTCTTTTGTCTTGTGTACAGTTTTAACTGGTTCGCCTGGTTTTGGCTTTGGGTTTGTTAGTGTAACTTCATCGCCCTTGATGTCGTCTACTTCGAAGTCTGCAACTTTCTTGCCACCGTCTGTGGGCATAGTAATATTTTGCCCTCGCTTCAATACGGCCTTCTGTAATGCTTTTGCATTTTTAGCGGCTACCTTTTTAGCAAGTCCTTTGCCAACGCCTTCTGCGCCTTTGACTGCCGCCGCTCCTACTTTCTTTGCCGCCTGTGCGCCTACCTTTGCGCCGGCTTTAGCAATACCTGTAGCCGCTTTTGCCGCTACACCTGCTACTGCTCCGATTGCAGGGATGATTTCATCTAACTGTTCTTCATTTACTTTTTTGTTAAACTCGTTAAATCTCATCTTCTTCTCGCTGTTCTTTTTCTAGGTTTCAATTTAGATCTGGAATGTACATTTAACACACCTAAACGCTTACTAGTCTTTCTAGCTCTCTTGGTTCTGTTAGACTTGATGCTCATTACTGCACCTTTTCTACGCTTCGCCTTTTTAATGTTAATACTACTACCAACATTCTTAGGAGCAGTGCAAGTGCTAGGTTTGCTTACAATGCGTCCTCTACGTGTTCCGCTAGTACATCTATACTTACGAACAATTTTGTTTCCGCTACGTCCAGCAATTTGAACATAACCTTCTTCTAGGAACTCTAAGTCGATATCTTCAAGATCATCGTACTTCATTAACGTCCCCTTTTATTCAGTGCCGCTACTCTGCGTGACGCTGGATTGACTCTCTTTGTTCTACGTGCCTTACGTGTCATCTTGCTACCAATACGTGCTTTCAATCGTTTCATAGCAAAACGCTTCTTCATGTCTGGTGCCGCAAAACATTGTTGTATCTTAGATACAATACGTCCATGGCGCTTGCCTCCGGAACAGCGATACTTACGTACAACTTTCTTTCCGCTCTTGGCCCATACACGCTTCTCGTCAAGGCTCGATGTCAATTCTCTTAATAACATATTGTATTTAGTTTTTTTGTAAAGTGTTATTGTGGAAACGACATTAGCAGTACAACAATAGTTGATAATAATCCTGCTACAATAGTTCCTGCGGCTCCAATAATAACCTTAGTCATTGATGCATTGCCGTCTTTAATGTCTTTGTGTACTTCTTGAATCTTTTCTTCGACCTTGTACAAACGGTCGTCTAAACTTTTATATCGAAGAGCACATAAGTCAACGTGAGCTTCTAAGCTCTCTTTTTCTAATTCTGTTGTTGGTAGTTCAGACACATTGTTCTCCGTTATTGTGTATTAAGTAAACTTGTCGTTAGCCTTAATTTTAGTCAACTATTGAAAAAGTTATATTCTTGTCTTTTCCCTTAGTTCTAAACAATGCCTTGTCTGCTGTTATAGTTTCGTCTAAGCCTATAATGATCGGTATAAGATCAAAATCTTTTGTAAGCATTGCTAAGTCTATTGCTCCTTCAAATTCTACTTCAAAGTCGAACGACCAAACGTTCTGCTTACCTTTGTATTTATCCCCAAATGAACTTTTCACCACGCTTAATTTGTCTATTCTTGGACTTTTGTCATAGCTTAAATTAACACGCAACCCTATTGTTTGTAGTAGGGTTTGGAAATTAGCTTCTTGCCTATAAGCATACTTGTCATCATCCTGCCTGCGACTGCTGGTGTTTGTGATGTCTATTAATGTGTCGATACGAAACTTCATACTATTACTTATAGCCATAAAAAAAGGGTCCAGTAAAAACTGAACCCTTTTAAGTGTGACGCCTGCCTTACGGCCGAATCACGTTCCTAAGGTAAAGGAATTATTAACTTGCGTCAAATGCATCCAAGTCACGTAGTACAACAGTTTGACCTGATAAGTCAACGCCGTCTACTGTTCCTAATGCTTGTAGTCTGCTTGTCATTGACGCCGCATCTTGATGATGTCCGTCTACGATTGCAAATACTTTACCAGCAGTACCTGTTGATACATACATTAATGGTGAAAACTCACGTGCAATAGCTTCTATTGCTCCGCCGATTCCGTCTTTTGCCGCTAAAGATGCACCAGCGTCGATTTCGATTGCTGTGATCTGTGATGTGCTGTAGTTTTCGCCGTGATCATAACCTGATCCTGCACCTGCTACTGGGTTTGTTCTTGTAAATTCAGCCATTTTATTTCTCCTATAATTTATCTAATGACAACATTAAACGACGACTCTGTCGCTTTTTGTTATATGTATTTAGCCTTTTGAATAAAAATAGGTGAATATATGCTATTTTTTAAGTCTCTTATGCAAGTTGCGTAGTTGTGTAATACCTGCGGGGCCTGCATCTACTATATCATCTATCATATCTATGATAGGTAGATATGCTTGTACAAAGGTACTAGGTACACCCTTTCCGTCTTGTGCTAGTTCAGTAAAGCGTCTTGCTTTGACAGCATTTTCTACGCCTACCAAGTAACCGTAAAGAGCAACTTGCCTGTCTTTAGACAAACGCTTAACACGTTCGCCTCTAATATTAGCCCATGCGCCTTCGTCTAGATGTTTTTCAACTAGCCCTTCTTCGTACATGTTCTTAATAAAATCCATTTACTTAACTAAGCCCTTTGACTTACAGAAGCCCATCATTTTTTCTAAGCCTTCTGAGTTTTGAATGTCTTTCATAATCTTCATCTTAGTATCTGGTGGCATCTGCATTTTAAGTATTTTCATAATTGCCATTGCCATTGGACGTTCAACACGTATTGTTTTACCGTCATCAGTTTTTACTGTGCGTACTGGATTCTTAATGTCTGGTGAATCATCGCTGTCTTCAATTTTCATTAATTGAATTTGCATTGCTTCTTGTTCGAAGTCAGTTTCACTGTCTCCGCCTACACTCATGTCAAAGTCTAAATCATCGCCTTCGTACATTTCATTGATTTTCATAGTTTTCCCCTATCGTTCAACTGCTCTGTTGTATTTACTAAAAGTTTTACGTGGCACAAGTTTTATGTCGCCTCCTGGATGTGCTAATACATATCCTTCGCCGCCATCAACTGAATCGTCTTTACTTGACATACTCTGTTTTACAGGTGCACCTGGTTGGTTGTCAAGTTGAAAAATTACATCGTCCTTGACTTGTTGTATCTTTGCAACTACTTCCCATAGTGCATTGAAACCTTGTTGGTTGTTTGTTATATACTCAGCAATACGCTTTTGCTTAACACCACTTATCTTATTGTTGCTGTTAACCCAATCCATAAAGTCACCGCCTAGGTTATCTAAGCCTGTGTCTACTTTGCTGTTCATATACGCATAAAAGATCTTTGGTAAGTCTTTCATTTTTAATTCTGTTAGTGTGTTGATGTTTATCAAACTATCCATTGCCGCGGCATCTTTAGCAATAACTGCTTTAAGTTCTTTAACACTAGTGTCGTCTATCTGTGGTGCTGACTGTGCTTGTACTGGTGGTACAACTAACACATCATTGCCTTCAAATATATCTGCATTAGATAAAGGACCTTCACTGCCTACACTGTCAACTTCTCTGTGTATAACAATACCACATGAGCTTGCGCCAACTTGCTCTCCTAAGGAAGAGTCTGTTGTTACTTTGTATGTAACAATGTTAGGTGTAAACACATAATGTCCATCTTCTACTTTTGGCTTATCAAAGTATAGCATGTCTCCTTTAAAGAATCCTTTGTAGTCTTTAGGAGTTGCTTTTTCAAATGCTGTGTATGCATTTTTCATCTTGCCAATCATTACGCCATAGCCTTCTGGGTTCTTTGCATAGCCCGGACGGTTCTTAAACATTGTTTCTAAGTCTTTTGCTGACTTTGCTTTGCCATCGTATCCTTTGGCTCCAAATCCTGACTTGTCTGTGAATATAAAGTTACCATCAGTGTCGCGCCCAAATATGACTGCGGGACTGCCATCCCACTTAATGGTGACATCTTGGACACCATTCTTTTCCATATTGATAAAACTTTGTAAAGCCCTGTTAGCACCTTTACTTCCTTCCCAAAAAACTATATCCTCAGCATGTTGTATGCGAGCTTCTGCTTCTAATAAAGGCTTTCTATTTTTATTTGCAAATTCTCTAAGCCTCATATTGATTGTATCCTGATAGTTTTAATATTCTATTTAACTGTTTGTCTGCCAAACCTTCTTTAGTTAGAAGTTCATCTGGAACACCAATATCTTTTACTGTTCCGTTTTTAGCAAAACTATCTTTAATCTTTTGTACTTTGTCAGCAGGGTAATTTGCTTCAACTGCTGATAGTAGTGATTCAAAACTGTTTAGGTCTGCGCCACTGTTTAAGTTTAGTGCTTTAGCAATACCATTCTTGTCTTTGATTGGCTCTTGTACTTTAGTATCAATATTCTTTTTAGTAAAGCCTTTACCATCTTTACGTTGTGCTGGTACACGCTTAACTCTTACAAGTCCATCTGACGGGCTCCATATCCAACGTTCTATTTCTACTGGTCTGCCGTCATCAATTTTTTCTTCCGATGCTCTGCTATCATGGAAAGCGGCAATAGTAGCAATCATTAAATTACGAAACACACCTTTGTATTTTGATTCTTTATCGCTTGGTGAATGATAGTATGTTTTCATCCATTCAGGATCACCTGGCATAAAGTCTATTTGTACATAACCTGTACGTGGCTTTGTTGTTTGTTTGCTATCGTCGTAGCCTTCAATCTTAACCTTTGTCATTATGACTGAACTTTTAGCCATGTCTAATACTAATGGACATGCTTCTATCTTTTTAACTAGCTCTGGTATTTTATCTGCATCAACTTGTATAGCAACATCAATATCGCCACTAAACTCTTTTTTACCAACTGACCCAAGTACATTGTTTTGTAGGTCTATTCCTAAATGCTTTTCCATTGTTGCAAGTGTAGGTTTGATTTCATCTATATGAATTGGCCCTACGCCTGGCATGGATCCGCCTTCAAAGAGTTTATTTGTCATTCTTTTTGCTCTCAATAATCTTGTTTATTCCACGCTTAAACTTACGTGGATCACCTGATCGTATACTATTTAAAAAACGTCTTTCCAATTCACCTGCTGTGTTCTCGTCATATGTATTACTAATTCTATTCAATAAGTTAATAGAACTTTCAATAATGTTGTTTGCGGTTGTTTCAATTAGACGATCGTTGTCTTGGCTACGGCCCAAGTTGTTCAATTCATCTAATATGCTTCTTGTACGTTTTTTCATTTAGATACTCCGTTATTGTATTTAGTGCATTTAAACTATAAATAGTATTGCAATTGGGGCAACACTTAATGAGGGATAATATGAACATTTCGAAACTATCTTTTCCTCAGCGAAGTTTATTGTTTGCAAAGCTGTCTAGTATAGCTTACAATGATAACATCAAAGAGGTGAAAAAGCAAGTAAAAACTTTAGGGTTTACAACTGTAGAGTTTTACAACAGAGAAGGCGCACAAGCATACCGTTTTATGAACAAAGACGACATAGTTATTGCATGCCGTGGAACACAACCTACTGAATTCAATGACATTAGTGCAGATTTAAAAGCATTTCCGGTTGTTGCTGAAACAATTAGTAGAGTACACAGAGGATTCAAAGCAGAAGTAGACGAACTTTGGCCTATGGTGTGCGAAGATATAGCACGTACAGTTAATGTTAAGAAAAAATTATGGATATGTGGACATAGTTTAGGAGCCGCTATGGCAACTATTATGTCCAATCGTTGTGAATGTGATGCATCACTAAACAATCCAGAAGAGCTTTACACATACGGTTCACCAAGAGTGGGTTGGCCAACATATGTTAAGAGTTTTGGCGTAAGACATCACAGATGGAAGAACAACAATGACGTTGTTACTACTGTACCACCAAAGTTCTTAGGATTTAGACACTGCGGTGAACTACATTACCTAAACGCATTTGGTAATTATAGAAAACCTACAGGTTGGCAACTAGTAAAAGATAAACTACGTGGCATGTGGATGGGCATTAAAAAAGGTCAAATAGATAATTTTAGTGATCATTCAATGGATAATTACATTGCACACTTAGAACTTTACAATTCAGGAAAAGAGAACGTACAAAGTTAATGTACTAACTATTAATATGAGCAATACAGTTACAATACACGAAATGGAAGAATCCTTCCTTAACGTTGACTTGAGCTCATATAATACAATTACTTACGATGACGGTCTAGTATCTCAACTAGAGCATCGACACAAGTTTCCAGATCATCATTCAATATTCTTTATCTCGCCTGCATTTATCCAACGAGGACAAAACGACCTTGGACAAGATTGTATGACACTTGATGATGTAAAGATGTTAATAGACGAAGGATTTGAAATTGGAGGTCATAGTTATAGTCATGCTAAACTAGGACAGTTTAAAAACTTAGTTGAAATCAGCACATACATAATGCATGACACTAAACAATGTGCTATATGGTTTGAAAAGAATTTAGGCTTTCTTCCTAAGTCGTTTGCATTTCCTTACAACGATGACTGCAAAGGTGTGTACAAGGCTGTAGCAAAGAAGTTTGGGTTTAAAGAGCTGTACGGCCTCGAGCGAAGACCAATTGAAACGCTTCTGCATAACTAGCACCACACTGTTTACCACGATAATTAGCCTGTAGCATCATACTATCAACTGACCTTGCATCAGGAAAGTCATATACTTCAGTTTCATAATAGCCTAACAGTTCTGCTTTACGTCCTGCATAAGGTGTTACATCAATATACACATTAGGAGTAAAGGTTCCGTGTGTACCAAATGCCCATTCTGTACTTGCTGGTATCTCACACATTAGTAATTTAGTTACACTGCTTTCAGGCTTTGGTCTACAAGCAACAGTTACGCACTCTGCTACCAGTCTATGGTCTTGATGTACATCGCCAATAAAATGTGTGTACACTGTGCTAGGCTGTATGTCATTAATTAATTGTTCTACTGCTTTACTTGTTTCTTCTCGAGTCATTAAACAATCTGACTGATCTAATATTACTCCGCGAACACCCATTGCTTCACAGTTCTTTTGAAACTGTATACTTCTAGAACTTTCTACGTCTGCACCTGGACGATTGCCTTTGCATAAACTTACTACTGTAACATCATCGCCGTTACCAAGATGAGTCATTATTGTTCCTGCTGGACCAAATGCTTCATCGTCTGGGTGTGCGAAGATAAACAGTATTTTCATATCATGTCCGTAATAATATCATCTAATGAATACTTAGGTTCGTATCCAAGACTGCGTATCTTATCAATGTTTGGTACACGATACATAATGTCTTCAAACTCTTTTGTAAACGCTTCCTCATAAGGTACGTACTGTATCTTAGAACTGCTACCTGATAATTTAATTACTTGTTCAGCAAGTTGTTTCATGCTCACAGGATTGTCTGCACCAATATTATAAATTTCATTTGGTTTCTCACTTGCTTTTACAAGTGCTTCAACACAATCTTTAATGTGACAGAAACTTCTTACTTGTGAACCATCACCGTGTACTATAATATCTTTACCTGCTTTAGCGGCTTCAATCATCTTTGGCAATACCATTCCGTAGTTAGGAAGTTGGCTAGGTCCTGTGATGTTAAAGAAGCGTACAATGGTGCTGTCAAACCTACTAGCACGTATCATGTGTTCACTCATTAGTTTGCTTGTAGCATATGCCCAACGAGCTTTTGAACTTGACCCAATGCCTGGATTGTCTTCTTCTTTAAAGGTAGGACCTTCGCCGTAAATTTCACTTGTGGAACTATAGATAACAGGTATCTTTCCTATGTCATCTAGTATAGGTATAATTTTGTTTGCTAGTGCAACATTGTTGAACATTGTTTGTTTAGGTTGTTCATCGCCTAGTTGTACGCCAACTGAACTTGCAAGGTGGTACACTTGATGTTTGCGACTACATAGTTTCCTAAAGTCACGTTCTTCAATAGTGTTTAAGTCTGCTTCAACAAACTCAAATAAATTTTTATATTCATCAAACTCATCAAGATCAATTTTACTTGTAGCCAAGTTATCAACTACTGTAATTCTATTCCAACGAGTTTTTAGTAAGCGGTGCGTTAGCTCTTTACCTATGAAGCCGGCGCCGCCCAGTAGTAAAATGTTCATATATTTCTCCTAACGTAATCTCTTCAACTTCTATTTCTCTTAGCTCTATAAGTGCATCAACTACTTCATCAATGTGTGCAATATAGTGCATTCTATCTGGCTCTGTAGGCTGTGTTGCATTGCCGTCAACACACCTTTTAATAAACATATCGTCATGCATGTCAACACCATATACACTAGGTATTCTATAGTTCTTGTGTTTGATATCACTAAACTCTAGATATGTTTCCATTGCACGTTTAGCTACATTATAACATCCTTGTGGTGTGCTGTCAAGATCAAATACGCCTTTTGAACTAGCATTTATAAACAATGCTGGTGGATATATGTCCATAGCATCTCTAGTGCCGTCTAGTATAATATCCATTATGCCTATTGGGTCATTCTTAATAGCAACAGTAGTTGACGGACAAGCAAGGTGATAAACCCTTTCAACGTGTCCAACACTTGATATGTTACGTGACATCTTAATAACATTATAGCCTGCCTTTTCAAGACCTGCACACAAGTTCCTACCAATGAAGCCAGTGGCTCCTGTTACTACTATTCTTTTTCCCATGGTGCTCCGTCCCATCCTAATCTAATAAATCTTACGCCATTGCTTTGGACACCTTCAGTGACAACTTCTAAGAATGTTTTTCTATCCTCAGGGTCGTATAAAGGTATGTCCAATGCTTCCATTAACTGATAGTCGTCGTCCACAAGGTGCCCGCGCCCACATACACTGTAACAACCGTTGTGCCCAGCATTACAAAAGAGTATACTTCCATAGTTCTCAGCCCATCCTTTCACGTTCATTTTTATTTGTTCATAAGATTTATATATTACAAATCCTGCTACTCCGTAAACTACAACCTTCTTGCCTTGACTAGCAAGTCCGGCGGCTATGTTTACCATGTTAGGTTCTCCAATACCACAATTAATTACATTTGGTGCTAGAGGAAATCCCCACATATCACAATGCAGTAAGATAACGTCTGGGTTATCTGCTAGGAACTGATCTAATGTTGCTCTCATTTCAGCTCTCCTATTAGTCCTGCAAGTTCGTCAATGTCTTGAATCTTTTTGTAGTGCCACTTCTTAATGTCGTCTGTGAAGCTCTGTACGCCGTTTCCTTTGACGGTATACATTACTGCTAAGTTAGGCTTGTCTTCGCTTAGATTGTTAAACGTATACTCTAGTGCAGACTTTACGTGAGCATTACATCCTGTTCTATTCCAGCCTCCTTCGGTACACATATCTAACACAGGGTCAACATTAAGTACATCGCTGGTATTGCCTGTTACTTGTTTGTCATTGTAGTCTATTGTACACAATATGTTCTTTATGTTGTTGTGTCCTATAAACTGCATTGCTTCTAGTGTGTTGCCCATTTGTAGTGTAGCATCTGTAATGTTTACCCAAACACGCTTGTCTGGGTGTGCTAACGCTATACCAATTGCAACGCCAAGTGCATTGCCCATTGTTTCTTCGCCATAGTCTACAAAGTCTATTTCATCATGCTTGACGCCTACGCCAAGTTTTTCAATATCATCTAACCAACCTAGGTCACGCCAAGTAAGATAATATGCTTGTGCGCCAAACGGTTTGCCAATAACAATATAGTCGTCACGAGTAACAACGCCAGCATTAAAAATATGATGTACATAGTCAAGCATACTCAACGCACTAGGTATGTGTGTTAGTTGCTGTTCATATGAATATTCTAGTAGTTCTCTATGTATGCTCATTGAGCCTCCAACATGTCTGTTATTTCTTTTAATTCTATTTCAATCTTTTCAAATTTTTGTGAGTTGCGGCCTATTTTATATCCTGCTAGTATTCTATGATCAATCTCTAGTAGTTTGTGCATAAACTTCTTTTGTGTGTAGTAGGTATAGTCTGAATAGATGTCTTCAGTATAACCTACTTCTGTTAATAGTTTGCGATTCTTAAACCAACAAGCATACAAGTGATTGCGAGTCTTGTCATCTTCTTTAACTATTTGTCCTATGACTTTATAGTGTTCATTATATAATGGACAGCCACTACACTCAAAACTAAACAATAGGATATACTGTTTGGTATTGCGTTTGTATAGTTCTTCAGTGTGATCTATTATTTCATTACGGGGTACAATCCAGTCAACACGTTTTTCTATTTCGTCATAGCCGTCAAAGCCTTCTGAAATATCATATGCAGTAATACTATAGATCCATTTGTAATTGGGGTATAACTTTTGCAAATGATCCAACAGTTCTAAATTACTAATAATTATAGTGTTGTCTGGACTGTGAAACTTTTCAAGTAGTTCATGTGATTCTTTGTGATGCAAGTCATCTACTGTGTGGTTAGTAAGTGCAAAGCTCACTGGGCAATGTTCAGGTATACTTGTTCCTAGAGGCAGTCGGCCTCCATTCCAAGGTGAGCCTGGAAGTCCATCATAGACTTTTAATTTTAAATTGTACTTGTCAACCAAGTGTCTGTTTTTTATTTCCCAGAGCTTGTATTGACTTGCATATTTAAAGTATGGTACTTCAATAATCATTCAGTTTTTCTCTTGCCGCTGTACACAAATTTTCTAATAACCAATATGTGTAGTACATATAATTTAGCACTTCTTCTGTTAGTTCTTGTGGTTTACTGACTCTATAAAGCAGATCTTTCTTGCGTAGTTTGTAGTGTATGTAAGTATCTAAGAACTGTTTAGGTGTTTTAAGATGCCTAATATCATCGTTATGTTCTATAACAAAGAATATATCTGGGTCATACGCATAGAACTTTTGTTTGCTTTTGTCGTATCTAATTGCGTAGTTGTTAAAGTTGTTGAGCCATAGTCCTTTCTTAAAGTTCTCTACAAAATAGTCTACAAGTCCATGTAGTACTTGCTTGTCAAATACTAGTTCGTCTAGCGTATCTGTACACGGACGTTCTACAATAAGAAACTCCTCTAATGGTGTGTACCAAGGTAGTGTTTTTTTGAGTGCTTCGTAGTAATGATCATATCCTATTTTGTTTTTTAATTTAATATACCTGTTGCCTGCTATAAAGTTTTTGTCGTAGTTAAAGAAGTTAGTCTCTGTTTCAGTAAAGCCTAACTTACGCATTTTAATCATATGTTGTGGAGTTAGTTTTTGTTTGTAGTCGTACAAGTTAAATTGATACGGCTTATCCACATAGAAGTCATCACAGTCATCTACGTGTGTATGTACTAAGTCCAGCGATCGTATAAAAAAGTCTTTCTTGTCCTGAGTAATGTTCTTTGATTGGATTGCTTCTACGAATGCTTGTCTGTCATCAGGAACGATTTTTACTTGTTTATACATATTTTATTATAGCACATTTAAATGTCTCTGTCAAGTACACTATTGATAGTATACTTTTCAGGATCTACGTTGAAGTCTGCGAACAGTTCTTTCTTTAGTTTAAGTTTAATAATATTTTTAATGTCTGTAACTTTGTACTCGCTTTGCTTATCAAACAAACCGTCCTCGACTAGTTTCCAATTTGTTTGATGCCAGCACCCATTAGTTTGCATTTGGTACCATTCAGTTGGTGTGTTAGCAAAGAACTTCCAATAGTCTGATGTTCGTTCTGTATGTACGTAGTGTTTTATAATAAACTTAACTGTGCTATCGTAATTGAAGTTTGCCTTGTCGTTGTGCTGTTGTATTGTACGTGTGCCTTGTATAACTTCTGCTAAACTTTCTATACCATTCATAGTAAAGTATAAGCCTGTTGACTCCATAGGCTCAATGAAACTATTGCTTAGACCAATAGCAACAATTAAGTTGCTGTTGTGTTCAAAAGCACTTTTTATGTTGCGTCCTGATGTCATTTGTATTGTGCTGATATCATTTGCATCAACTGTATGTCCAAAGTATTGTGTAAGGTATTCAACAAACTCCTGTTCAACAGGATAGTTTTTGCTGTGTACATATCCAATACTAATTCTATCCTTTAGAGGTATGTGCCATATGTAACCGCTGTCAGTTGCTTTCATAGTTGTATATGGTTTCTTTTGTTTATACAAGTCTGTATACTTGCCTCTATAAACTAGTGCTTGATTGTTTTGTATTTTGTTTGTAAAGTCTACAAATTCAAAGTCAGGCAAGTCCTTTACTACTGCTCTAGCAAATCCACTGGTATCAACTATTATACTATCTGTTTGATCTTTGTAGTCAAAGAATTCTTCTAACACTGTCAAGCGATCAAATGTTTCAAATCGTTTGTCTAACACTTCTACAATTTTTACAATATCAAAGTGTACTGCTTGTATGTTGCTGAAGTCTGTAAGTATACTATCACTCAACATAAGGTCTCTGTTGATTGCACACTGCTCACTGTCAAATCCAAATGGATGTGTAAACGTTTGCCCTGGACGAACAAAGTCTTCAAAGCATATGCCTAGTTTGATTGTACCGTCAAGGTCACGTATTACTGAGCGTTCGTCTATGTCTATCTTTTTTAAGAAGTCTAGTACACCTGGAGTAGTTGCTTCACCTACACCAATTGGTTCTGATCCTGGGCGGTACCAAGTAATATGATTGGGCAGATACTTGTGCAGGTATGCTACTGTAAGATATGCGGCTGTACCTGTGCCTACTACAATTATTGGCTTCATACTAGTTCTCTCCTTAGCATGTTGTAGAACTTATCATTTCTATTTGTTTTCTCGTGAATGCCTTGTGCTATGTGATAGTTTAGTATTCCATATACAACAAACACTGGTTTGTAATTTCCAAAGTACTCTGCAAATAAAGTAAGATGGTCTACTACATTAGTATAAAATAGTATTCGTGTTAGTGTATCAATGAAGGTACTGTATCCTGTCCAACTATATACTCCTGTTGACCTATGTAGTTTTACATACAATGCAGGTGGGCCTGATTGCAATGGATCAAAACTTACATCATTCAAGTCATTAAACTGTATGCTTAGGCTACTTGCTCGTAGGAAGTCTGCTTTGTGTGTTTTGTAATACGTTCTTAGTTTGTCTGCAAGCTCTGGGTCACCAAAGTCTTCTAGTCGTTGTATACGCATGTCTAGATTGCTGTAGTCTACTGTTGGTACTTTTATTTGACGCAAAGTTTCTATTGCATCTTTTAAATTGTTAGTGTTGGCTTCTTGTGTTTTTTCAGGTACATGCTGTCTATAGTAATGCAAGTATTCTTTTTGTACGTCAAGTTGTATTGCTTCACTTGGAAAGTAAGGTACACTGTCTAGTGTTGCATTTGTATTATCTATTGTGTGTTTGTCAAACTTAATATAACGTTCAGTAATAGTATATGTACTTTTCATTACCTTATCGTATAGTTCTCTTGGTAATATGAATATACGGGGAGTATGTACATACCTATAAAGTATGCTAGTAAAATCATCATATACAATTAGTATAACGTTCTCGTCAAAGTGTAAATGCGGAATGTTATATTCGTATATCTTACTACTTTCTATGGTGACTAACGTCTGTCGCATCTTGATCCCATTTATCTCCATAGTATATACTACAGAACTTATGATCACATTTTAAGCAATTATCAATTTCATACTTAGGTTCTAGTGATTCGTTTACATTATAAATCTCGTTCCTGTCGTATAGGAAATCCATATCACAACGGAATATTTTACCATTGCTTCCCATCAGTATAGCGTTCTGTCCTGCACTACAACTATAGCCTTTAAAATTTAAGTAGCCACGCATAGTTAAATCTTCAAAGCCGTAACTGTGTTCTACACCTTCTGTATCTACTAGCATGTAAGGGTCATGTGTATCTGTAGTAATGTATTCTTTATACTTTGAAGTAAGGAACCATTCACTTTCCTGTAGGATAGTTCTTACATACACAGGTATGTTTGTTTGTTGTAATATTTTAATTTGTGCAACGTGTATGTCAACATTCTCTTTGGTTATCATATACGTCATACATTCAAACACAGGATGTCCATGTGTTTCAATTGACATTAGATAATCAATGCGAGGCTTTAGTTCTGATATTTTACAAAACTCTCTGTGGTAACTAAAACTAAACACAAAATCAACACCGTGGTCTATTAGACGTTGACAGTTTGTTTTGTATTCTTCTAGTTTCCAAAACATACCATTTGATTGTATTAGAGTCTTAACAGTCTTGCCTGGAAACAAATCATTTAGTTCTATAATATAGTCTACAAGTTTTGGATGCCTTGTTGGCTCTCCTCCATACAAGAACAAAAAGATTTCATCTTTGTCAATGTTCATATTACGAATAACAGTTTTGTAATTTTCAAACATTTCATCTGTGCATGGCTTTGCTTTATTGTCATGGAAACAACAATAAGAACAATCAAAGTTACATTTGTCTGTTGGCTTAAACTCTATTACAAATTTATCTGTATACTCTTTAGAGATGAGAGACTTGAAGTCCCTACGTTCAAACTGACCTTCGATAAAGTTTACAAAGATGTAGTCATCGTCTTGTGCCGCATATTTGTCGTATAAACTCATTCAACTTCCTCTAATACTGTGTCGCAATAATTACAGTTGTCGCAATCGCCACCACAGTTTCTAATTTCATTCTTCCACTTTATAAGTGTTATTGGGTTTAGTTTATCTTTTACTAATTGGTATTCTGAAAACACTTCTGTATTCTCAACTATACCTTCTACTATTTCTACTGCTGTCTTAAATGTGCCTGTTGTGTTCCTACCTTGCAATTTATATATGTCTATTACATCTAGGTAATGATCAAACTCACTGCGGAATGTTGGTATGCTATTACGCTTTAGCAACAATTCAACAGGTCCCCACTTGACCGTTTTACAAAATAAATTAGCATCATACTTGCCTATCTTAACTAGATAATAGTGCTTGTCTTTTAACTTGCAGTTAGTTGCACAATCGCCATAGTTGACTACAGTACCAAACCTTCTATCACCTTTTATCTCTTTATACAAATCGTGATTGTGAATAATCTCGTCATGTATATAAATGCAGTCAAAGTCATCAAACTCTCCATCACGCACTTGCTCATATGTAGGCAAGTTGATAACAGTATTCTTAACTTCAAGGCCTAAGTCTTTCAACACAAGCCAACTGCGATCAGGTACAACAACAATATCAACCAAGTGTCGGTTCACTCGTAATGCATCTTGTACCCTTGGCAACAACGTTTCATCTTTTTCAAACACATCGTTAAAGATGACACATACTTTGATGCCATATGTCTTTACCTTTGCTAAGAACTCCTTGACTGTTCTACTAGGCGTTGTAACGTTTGCTCCATTCATATCCTTGGTTTCTATTTCTAAAAAGCCTGGATCAATATACACTTCGTTTATCACTGCCGCATGTTTGTTGAACCATTCAACATCTATGCTTTTGTCTCGAAAGATCTCAACATGGTTTATGGGAAATGAAAACCGTTTATCAAATGTCATCCCAAAACCTCTTGTCATTCTCTTGTGTAATATTTAGTATGTACTTGGCATAGCTCGAATATTTCTTATACATTTGGGGGAAGAACTGTTCTAATTTGTAAAAACTACCACTATCAATAAAGCCGTCATAATGAAATGCTATTGTGCTAGGCAATAGCACAGACTTAGGATAGTATGCACCCATATCAATATCTACTATATTTAGGTCACTGTCGTTTATTCTTTGTGATACTAGTATATCTGATTGCTTTAGGTATCGATTTGCTGTATAGTCTATGTCCCAAATAAATTTATTTTGTTCATTAACTACAGTCATCCAGTTGTAATATAACGGATGATCTATTTCGCCAATGTATTCCTTTTCAAACTCTAGTATATTGTCTGGTACTCTTTCAACTAGTACGCTGTTGTCTGGTATGTTTATGCCTACTAGGTTACGCATTACTAATACGTCCATATCCAAATATATTAGTTTGTCGTATTCTTCAAGTAGGTTATGCTCATGTGAGAAATAATAGCAACAATAGTTTCTTAAGAAATAATTTATGCTGTCTTTTTCTACAGTAAACTTTTGATCGTATACCATATTCACTTGTGCATCTTTGAGTAACATTTCTACACGCTCACCTGGTGTACGCTGTGTGAACACTCCACAGTATATGTCCATCTTTGTGCTGTACTCAAGTATGCTTTTAACCAATAGAACACTCATTGCTTCGTACTGCGGTTCGTTGTTGCTGTTGTCTAACGCAAATATTACTGCTGTCTTACTCATTTATAAAGTCTCTATATTCAGGATCATTAAGGCTTGCACCTATGATTTTAATTGTTGCAGGAAACGCTACTCTGTTTTCACTACATGCTGATTTAGTACAAACAATGCTTTTGTCTGCACAATAATTATTGATATCTTCTACAGTTGTATCGAGACCTATTTCAAATAGTTTACCTTCGTTACAACTTTTTGTCAATCGATTGTCTGCTATCATATACTGCGTTGTGTCACAGAATGTTTTGAAAGGTAATAGCGGCAATGCTTTTTCTGTTGAGTCTAAGTTGTATGTGGTATGCTCGTCTTGCAATGTTAAAGCTCTACGATCTAAACTTTTAATAAAGTCGCTGTGTGTTGTTCTTGCTTGCTGTTGTAACTCTCTAAAGTGCCAAGGACCTTCTTGATCTGGTATGTTACTTTTGTTATCAAGTTCTGCTTTAATGTCTGTTGGTATGTTACTTTTGAGTAATACCTGCATGTTTTCTTCGTACTGTCTCCATACACTGTGTTGCCTAGGAATAATACTACTCACTAGTGCATTTGTATATTCGTTCCATAGTTTTACTTTGCCTAGCCATTCATCAAAGTCAACTTGGTAATGGTGATAGGATATACTAACAACATGTTCCTTCTTGCCGTGTGTGTTTATGCTACGTATCTTTGCTTCGTCTATGTCACCATGTGTCACAAGAAATATTACTACGTTAGGATTGTCTTTGGTAACACGACATAGTTCATTAAAGTATTCTATACCTTTAGGGTGTAGTGTAGGCTCGCCGCCAAACAATAGTATATGTCCATCGGTTACCATTTGCGGTAGTAGTTCTACTATCTTATCATCTAGGTCTATTTTCTCTTGCGGATGATACAATACTGCTTTGTCTTTTTTAATTGTCTGCATAAAATCATATGCTGTACAATAGTGGCAAGACTTTTCACAGAACTTAGATACCTGCCAATGCACGATTGTCTTTGAGCTTGGCATGTTTGTTGTTACTGTTATCATAATACTTCTGTAAACTCACACGCCGCATACTCTGCGAACTTTGCTTCAGTTAGGTCAGTACCCATTACTGCAATGTTAGTTGTTATATTACTGCTGTCTGTACATGCTTGTCTTGGACACATAATTGCTGTGTTGTCTATGAAGTGCTTTACTTGTTCTACTGTTGTGTTAGCATCTATTTGTATTGCTTCACCTACACCACATGCACGTTCAAAGTTACCTGCAATTAAATTAAACTGTCTTGTCTTACATATACTTTTGCCTGCTATTAAAGGTATCTGTGGAGTAAACTTTGCATTTGGTACTTTTATCTTTGTGTTGCCATCGTCTAAATTTATACCGTACTTTATGCCTTCACGCAACGGATCGTTTATTCCAAACTTTGCATCTATAATATCTAACAGGTCTTGAAACTCTTGTATAACACCTGTGTTGGGTTCGCCTGTGATTGGATCAAGTTGCGGCTTTAATTCAAACCTAACACCTGTGTCCATTATCTTTTGTACGTTTTCTCTATACTGTGTCCAAACTTTTTCTTGTGGGGGTATTAGTCCTGTTACATAAAAGTTAGGTATGCACTCCTTAAACAGTTTTACTTTTTCTAGCCACTCGTCTATTTTAACTTGATAGAAGTGATAAGATACACATACCATATAATTCTTTTTGTTGCCTGGATTGATACTGCGTATCTTTGCTTCGTCTATGTCGCCGTGTGATACAAACAGTAAATTAGTTTCTTCATGACTGTCTATACACATTTGGTTAAAGTATTGTATACCCTTAGGATGTAAACTAGGTTCGCCACCATAGAAACATACATCGCCTTTGGTCATTAGTTGCGGTATAAGTTTTGCTACAGTGTCGTCAATAGCAAGACGCTCTGGTGGTATATCAAATACTGTGTCCTTTGCTTTTAAACTTTTTAAGAACTTATAACTTGTACAGTAATGACAACGTTTTTCACAGAACTCTGTTACGTCCCATGCAATGCGAACAAAGCCATCGTCGGAATGATGTGAGGATTTAATTTTTATCATTTGATATCCTCATAATTGTAATAGCCTTGATATACTTTTGTATATTCCTCGTCAGTAAGATCTTTACCTAATACAGTTGCTTCAGGCACAAACTTAGGCTCGTGACATATATCTGATTGACATCTCAATGGTGCTTGATACAACCAATCTCTAAACTGTTCGTCAGTTGTATTTGAACTTAGTTGCTGTCCGCCACCTTGTCCGCAAGTAAAAACTATTTTAGCATCTTCATTTACTTCAAACTGTTTTGTAAAGCAAAATGTTTTACCAGGAACTAACGGAACTTGATTTACAATTCTAATATTGTTCATTGTAAATTTGTTGTTCTTATCATCTTCAATTTCAACTGGTCTTACTAATTGTTTTTCTGTAATTGAGTTTCTACCTTGTAAAGTTTTAGCATACAATTCTTTCATATACATTAAACCATTTGCATCTGTGTGCATTGTTTGTCTACAAATCTCTGGTTTTATTTCTAGAGGTATACCTAACTTGTGTATATATTCTAGGTTGTTTCTAAAGCCATCTTGTTGTTTTGTCTGTCTTGGTATTACTCCACTTAGTACAATGTTATGTCCTTGGTCGTGAAACGCTTTTATTTTGTGTACCCATTCTTTGAATCTATCACGTACCTGTGCCATATGATAGGACACAATAATAAGATGTTGCTTTTTACCGTGTGTATTAAATTCCATTAGTCTACTTAGATCAACATCGCCATGTGTGCTTAGACAAATAGTAACATCATCGTTGTCTAGTGTGTTCTTGCATAAGGTGTTAAAGTATTCTATACCTTTAGGGTGTGCTGTTGGATCGCCACCTGTCATAAAAACATGTCCTTGTTTTATAACACGAGGTATCATATCAACTAACCTGTCATGTGTTGCAACAAGTTCATCTTCATGTACTGCTGTTTCTAATCCTGTTTTCTTAACACTAATTAAGAAGTCCTTGCTTGTACAATAATGGCAATTAAATTGACAGTAACGAGTTACACTCCAATTAAGTGCAATGTAGTCTTTTGGAATGTTTGTGCTAAACTTAATCATATTGAGTTATCTCCTCAATACTACTTGCAAAGAATGTTTTGTCATTTAGCACTGCGGCTGAACTTGGACATTCTTGTTTGCAGGATATACCTTTGGGTTTGACAAAGTCATCAAAGCCGTCTATATCTTCTACTAGGTCAACACCCAATCCATTTACTTGACACTCGTATTTTAATCTACAGTTAGCATCAATAAGATAGGTTCTATTTTTACATATCTTGTGTACGTTGCTCATACCTTTTGGAAAGTATGCATTGTATTCACTGCGTAGGATATTAAGTTCTTCGTCTCCGCTGAAGTGCAAATCTTGTACATGACAGTCTTGATATACAAAGTCACTGAAGTATTCTTGTGCTTCAACTAGTCCGCCACGCTTGCCTGTGTCCTTACTAACAAAGAATTCAATCTGTGTTTCGCAACCTAGGTCCTTAACACGTTTGAGTATCTCCCAGTTGTGCGCCCATGTACTTGTGTCGTCTGTTATAACTTGACATACAACAATGTTAACTCCACGCTTACGTAAACGTTCTATGTTATAGAAGTACAAGTCTTCATCTGTTTGTCCTGGATGATAACTAAATCCTAAGAAGCAACGTTTGTTTCCTTTTTCAATAAACTTGTCGTACACTTCGGGCTTGTTGTTACCATGTGTATAAATTATAAGATGTTTGCTTTCGTCATCTTTATACTTTGCACAATATTCATTCCACCAACCAAACACAGGTTTAAAGAATGTACTTTCGCCACCCAACAATATAACCTGTAGTGGTCCTTCAACACCCATTATCTTTTTCCATGTTTGTTCTTTGACGTCGGTCTTTGCACCAAAGTATCTTGGTATTGGGTTATAGCAATAGGAGCAGGCTTTGTCACAAGTATACAACATCTCAAACTCTATTGAGACCATCTCGTGTATATAACTGTCACCTGACATTGTTTGCTTTATCATACTACCCAATTCTCCATTCCAAAATAGCATTTCTTATACGGACATTCAACTGTTTCATGTGTATTTACAAACTCTGCCATAGGCACTCCGTTTGAATCTTCCATTAAACTGTTAAAGCAGAAGTACACTTTGTTGTCTTGTATGTGTATCATACGCTTTTTAATATCACATTTGTTGCCTAACGAATCTTCATTGTTGTGCCATACTTCGTAATTTATTACACCGTTAGCATGTGGATGAAAGTGATAGTCGTCCTGCACATCTTCGTATATTGGTCTGTCTGCTATAGCACGAAGTTCTTCATTCATACTAAAGTCATCTAACTTGTCATTAATAATAGGACAATACTGCACTTTGTTTTTGAATACTGTTTTTAGTTTATAGTATTCTTCATCAGGTGCGTCTGCCATAAATGCTATTTCACTTATATTTAATCCTGTTATGTTACGCATAAAGTTACCTAGTTTCATTATGCTACTATGATAACTTGCACTGATGTTTACTCTTGGATCAATAGTTTTTAGTGTGCGTCTACTGCTGGCATTTGTTTGTAGTGTTGTAGGTATACCCTTGTCAACTAGATAGTCTGTGAGTTGTTTACATTCAGGATGTTGTGTAGGTTCGCCACCATATATAAACACGCTAGGGTCTTTGGTGTTGGACAATAGTTTATCAAAGCCTTCAAAGTCAAACGGCACATGATTTACATTGTTATTGTGCAGGTCACTGCAATACCAACAGTCAAAGTTACAACGTTGAGTAAGGCGTATTTCAATTCGCATTTTTCTTCCTCAACTTTTTGTATGCACCTGTATCACAATAACACATATAGTCTTTGCAATACACTTCTTTTATTTCTAAGCCTTCTTGTATAGTTTTTTCATAAGGATATTCACATCCACTTATTACTTCGCCTGTGTATCTTATGTTGTATTGATTTATTGTACAAAGTGTATGATATATAAAAGGCACAAATCTAATTTCGTCTGGGTCTAATCCTAAGTCTGTATCATCGATAGGATCTTTAATAGAATACAACTTCTTAACATCTCTACTGAGCTTGTGAACTTCTTTGTATTTGTCTGTGTGCCATTGTGTAAACATATACTTGTTGCTTGGTTGCTCACGTACACTTTCAACTCTAAACAATATGTTTCTTTCACTGCACCATTTAGCATGTTCATAAAACTCAGGCCAGTTGTTGTCAGTTGCAAATATACACGCTTCAATACTTCCTGTATACATTTCTAAGTTAGACTTAATTAAGTCAGCATCACTGCTTTCGTGCCAACTGCATATTATCTTTACATTGTCAAATACTTCTAAGCCTTTTAGATGTTTACCGTTGTAGTTTAGGTTAGCATATATTTCTACTTTTATACTGCTAGGTATACTCTGTATAAATTCAATACACTTGTCTTTGACAAGCAACGGTTCACCGCCTAGTAAGTTTACTACTACTTCGAAGTTAGGATATTCTTCTACAAAATCATTAAGAGCTTTTATAGTTGCATAGAACACTTCATCGTTAGTTAATGTTTTGTTATCAAGTCTATCTAGTGCATAACAATAGTCACAGCGATTGTTACACTTGAGAGTTATCTCAAAGCCAAACCATACAGTTTCCTTACGGTGAGGATTGAATTCAATTAACTCCATTGAGCTCCTCTACAGTTGGGTTCATAATCTTTAATTGTTTTAGTAGTCCGTCACAGTTACAAGCAGAGTGCGGACATACCATTGGGTTTGTTTGTCCTATACGTGCAAAGTAATTAGGATCACGTTCAAGGTTACTACCGTCATTGACTCTGTCTTTACAGAACTGTACTACGTTGCCATACACATCTACTTCGTAGTTGTTGTTCCAACAATGCATACCTGTAAACACTGTCATGCCGTCTTTAAATATTTCGTAGTCGTTAAACATTTGGTCATCATACACAAGCTCTTTTGGTATTTCAGTTTCTAAGAACTTAAAGTAATCCCAAAACTCTGCACGATACTTAAACAGTTTGCGTGAGCTGTGTGTATACAAGAAGTGTGGATGTACCTTTGCTCCCATGTCTAACAGTCTGTGTATTGTGTTGCGTATCTTTTCCCAAAGGTTCTTATCATGATGTAGCATTACATTGACTTTGGTTTGTATACCTCTATCCATACACGCTTGTACATTTCTAAAGAACAGTTCTTCGTCAACTATATCAGCAGGGTGGTAACTAAACAAGTATGCTACGTTGTCACGCTTCTCAACTTGTGTAAGATCCTTATAGCCATTAGTTGTTACATAAATCTTTTGATTGTTTTTTAAGGCACTAACCTTTTCTATAATATAGTCAAAGTGTGGATGTAGTGTAGGTTCGCCTCCTAGTAGTCCTAGGTTGAAACTTAATGGACTGCGGCCAAACGCTTCTACGCAACGATCAATAAGATCCTTGCTCATTAGTTTGCCCCACTTCTCTCCGTACTCATTACGAGCATAACAGTATGAACAGTTCAACTGACATATAGTTAGTGTGTCCCAATGTATGTTTAGGTGATCGGGTTCTTGCTGTTCGTGATGTTGTTTTCTAAACTCCATAATACTTTGGCGACTCCGGAAATGAAATGTTATCGCCACCATCTGTTGTTTGTGCAAACAGAACTTTGCTTAGTGGCTTCTTAGTTTGTGCAAGCTCTGCAACATGCGACACTAGTTTATAGTCATTGTGTATATGACTGTCGTTTGGAAACTTCCAAGTTTCAACTAAACTTTTACGCATTACAAATTGACTCAGTTGCATGTTCACTTGATCAATCTCAAATACATCATTGTCTTTAAACTGTGTTGTAGTACGCATAATGAACTCATCGTTGTATGTAGGATAGTGATTGCCTGCTATTATGTCGTTGTCTAACAGCGGCATTATGGTATCAAAGAAGCCGTCTAACAGGTAGTCATCGTCTTCTAGGTAGTATATATGCTCTCCCTTTGCTTCTTGCATTAGGAATCTATATATGTGCGACAAGTAAGGCATTGCTTTGTAATGATATGTTACTTGCGAATGTGCAAGTGCAAATATATCATCGCTGTCATTGTTTACAATAACTTCAACACCTTCTGGTAACTGCGTTATTACACTGTTGATGCATCTCTCAAATAGTTTAGGGCGACAATGTGTTAGTATTAGTATTGATAACTTAATCATAAAACCCTTTCCTATAATGATTTACTTCTAACAGTTTGTCTCCGTATATAGGATACAACTCTGTTTCTTCTAAACTTTTATCAATGCCATCACAGATGTAGTAGTGCATACAATCTCTACAGTTGTCGTCTTTGTAGTAATTGAGCAGTCTATCATTTGCGGCTGACTCGTAGCTCTGTTTTAGTTTCTCTACTTTTGTGTAGGACTTGCTAGTATCGACCCGTTGATTGTAAACAGCTCTGTTCCAATCATACAAATCATATACGTGTTGATAAACGTTGCATACATATTTTTCATACCCTTTCATATAACAGTAAGGAGTGAACCTTACGTTTATATACTTAACATCTTTTTCAATGCAATCTATTGTGTCTTTGATTGCGTCTGTTAATTTTCTATACGGTACATTGCGAAACTCTCTGTTGTCTAGGTTATACTTGATTGCTATAAAGTTTACTTCTAATGGCTGTATACGTTTAATAATAGCAGGATAGTATTGTGCTAGTCCTTTGTAGTTTACATCATACACTGTGCAATTAATTCTTACTACTAAACCTAATTGGTTAGCATTGTCTATTGCTTGTAGTATCTTATCGTAACTGCCTTTTATTCCTGTTACTGCTTCATGTGTTTCAGCATTGTATCCATGTAAACTAAACAGTATTTCTTTTAGTCCATGGTCAACACTTTTTTGTAAGAAGTCTAGTTTACTAAAACGTCCTCCGTGACTTAGTGTTGATATATTATCAAAGCCTTTCTCACGGCAGTAGTCTAGTATAGGAAACCAATTAGGCTCTATACTGCTTTCGCCTCCACTTAGATCTATTTCACGTATGCCATAGTCCCAAATGTAATCCACACGTTGTTTGACTGTGTCTAAAGAATCACGCTCAGACAGATGCTCTTTGTAATAACAGAACTCACAGCGATAGTTGCAAAGAGGTCCGGTGTCTAGCCTTGCCCTTGCATTTGCTTTTGTATCTGTATCAGGTTTTATTCCTGCTATACTAAATTTTTGAGCTGATCTCATCATCTTCCCTTAGCCACACATCGTTATGTTCGATGTCATACAGTCTTGCGGCCAAACCCTTATCTACTTCTGGGGCTTCAATGATCAACTCTTTGCCATAGTGTTTGCACTCAGCATGGAACCTTGGCGAGCAATCAACTAGTTTAGTACTTTCCTTATGCGTATAGATATACGTACTAAAACTATCCCATAGATCTGCTACTGGTACTAGGCGAAGTTCTACACCCTTTGGAACATATGTTTCTTGATCCGTAAGCAATATAAAACTATCAAACCTTTCTTTATGCTTGTCTACAAGATAATCAAACTCATCTTGATGCATTACTTTACTATTAGACTTTGCATAAAACATACCAACATTAGGATGCTTTGGCTCTAACTGCTTATATTTACTGAACATCATACGCTTTTTGTATGGAATTGAGTTGGACATATCATCGTATATACGAGGATCTTGTAATAAAGTTATGTCATCTCTATCTAAGCCTGGCTCTAAATTACTACATCTAAACACTAGTTTCTTACGAGCAAACAAGTCTGCGCCTTCAAAACGCATTGACCCATTTGTTATTAAGAGTGTGTCAGCATAGATAACAAAAGGTTTGAATTCAAAATAGGTATGGTCTTTGAACTGCTGTAGTTCATCTTGTGTGAGATCATACTTGCTGTTAATAGCACTAAAGAACATATCTCTAGTTGTGCCATCACTAATTAGAATACATGCATCGATATTTTTAACATAACGGAAGTGCATGAAGTATTCAATCATCTCATATAGATGACCGCTTATTCCAAAGTGTGGTTGATATGCTGTAGTTAAAGTGACTCTATAGTGTCGTAAATTAACTAGAGCGGATCTCTGCAAGTGTAAGTGGGTCATAGCCTAGTTTCTCAAATAAGTTCCAAGGTGTGCCCATTATTGTGTCGACTGGTGCATCGTCACTATCAATATTAGCCAATGCAAACGATGCCGCTAATGCGTTCCAATCAGTGACTTGTTGTGCAGTAGTTGGCACATTGTTAATAATAGCATTATTTTCAAATGTTGTCAACCAACTGTTTGCCGCATTAAAGTCTAAGTAAACGCCTACGTTCGTACCGTCGACAGTTAATGATTCAGTTGCAATCATATCTTCAAACTTAACAGTTGTTATTGAACTGTCTTGTTTTAAAATAGCTGAGTTATATAATGCTACGTGATATTTCAATGCATGATCACTAGCCGACATATCAATTTGCTCATCATTAAAGTTTGCTATGCGCTGATGTAATGCAAACGATACTGAAGGGTTACGTGTAATGTTAATTGCAATAACATTGCTTTCACCAATTGAAGCTCTCATGCGGTTAATAAACTCTATACCAAATGCACCTGTGATAACTAGATAGTTATCTGTGCAAGCATTATACTTTTCTACTATATTGTCGTAAGTGCTTGGATATTTTAAACTGTCATCTTCAAGCAAATTATCTGATAACCAAGTTAGTACACTTCTTGCTTTATCTTCGTCTGATGCTCCAATGCCTACATGATTTGCTAAGTCGTAATTAAGACTTGTAAACTTATTGTAGAAATGGTTTTCGTATTTTGCTGTTCTAAAAGTTTCTTCTAATGCAATTAGTTTATCATACATTGCATGACTGGCTAGTACTTCATCATCTGTTTTTTCTGTTGAAAAGAAATCGGACTCATTAAATGAGCTAGTAACATTATTGTTATCTGCATCGTAAATGTGCCACGGGTCTTGTGTAACATCGATTCTATATCCTTCAGGAATAGACCAATCATTTAATTTTGCTTGGATTTGATGTGCGATAAGTTTCTTTGCAATCGCTTCACTTCCTGATATGATAACTAGTTTAGCCAATGTTATCTCCTTAGATATTCTTCTACTACACTGTTAACTGCATCTCTATCATTTGCGTCTTCTAAAACTTTTAGTTTGTTAACAATGTCTGTGTATTCTTTTTTCTGTGCTTCAATACCTTGTACCTTATCACGTAAATTAATATATGTTTCTAAGTCTTCAATTAGACTCATGTCACCACTTTCGATAACTTTAATATATTCTTCTTCTTTGTTTTCGTCTGTAATGAAAATACCTTTAGCGGCAAATTTATTATTAAGAATCATAAAAGATGCAAAGTCAATGATGTGGAATGTTAATAGCTCATCGCCCATTACACCTCTTGCTTTATTCTTTAATGCTAGTACGGCTTTACCTGCATATGTACTTGCGTTTAAGCCTTCTACTTCTATATACTTTTCTTCGCTCATGTGTTCCTCTTAGTAGTTACAGTTACAAGTACAAGCATAGTTACAGTTACATGTACAGTAGTTACAGTTACATGTACAGTAGTTACAGTTACAAGTACAAACTTGTCCTGCGGCTTGTAGTTTGTCAATAATATCGTTTATTTCTGATGCTTTAATTGGATTTGTTAAATCTCTAATGCCGCCAGTATATGCTGGAGCATCTGTTTCTGGAATAGGGTTATTGCTTGAGTCAAGGTAGTTGTTTGATGTTGAAGGTGGGTTAGGTCCTTCAATTCCATTTATTAGAGCTTGTATTTCACTATCGTTAATTGCACCTGTAAAACTAAAAGTTGTAGCACTGCTACCACGTCTTACACGCTCTTGGTTAACTTTAGTTCCAATGTCTGTAAACTTTGCGGCCGCTATTTGATCTCCTACACTTACATCAGTAATAGAATACGTTGCTTGGTCGCCGCTGTTATTACCCTGTACGTTTGTTTGAATTGAACCCATTTTCTATACCCTTATAATTCGCCTTTAAGGAAGTCTAAATTTTCCTTAACTTTATTTTCATCAATAAACTTTTCATAGTCATCAACGTCTTCATCAGAAGTAATAAAATCTAATGTTGCTTCGTCAGCGGCTTTTGCCATGATGTCTTGCTGTTGATCACTATAGTCATTAGTAAGAATCTGTTCAATTAAATCTCTTACGTTAATTCCCATTGCATTAGATACTGCAATTAATTGCTCACTAACATCCACTTCTTTAAGACTGCCGCCGTGTTCAGCAACAACCTTCATAGTGTTTAGAGCAATACCAAATGCATCTAGCATAATTGTACCTACGCCTGAATCAATAGCATCTATTTCTTTAACAATGTTATTAAGCTCTTCTATCTTTTTTACTAGTTCACTCATTTATATTTTCCTTTTCTTTGAAATCATGGAATGTTGGTGAATTCTCATAATTTCCGTAAGTTGTAACATTGCCCTCATCTGAATAATATGTCTTTAACTCTTTTCGTTCTCCGCAACCGCTACACATATCACAAAACAATTCGCATATTGGCACGTCTATAGCTTTATTTATCCAGTCTTTGCGGAACAGATCCTTTCCCTGGGCTAACTTTAGCTTGTCATCCTCTGCTTCAAGTGTGGTCCATGCAACAGAAGTAATTATTCTACTAGGGTTGAATGTTTTTCCTAATCTACTAATATCATCATACCAATGATTGATATTACCTGCTTGTATTGTATATCTTAAACGCCAACGCATACCTGCACTTGCAACTGCTTTTAGCACTTTGATCATGCTAGGTGTACTTGCTTTGCCGTCATGATATATTCTATCTTGGTTGCCTACTCCATCAAAACTAATGTCGATACTTAATAGTTGACTCCTATAAAAAGGGTTATCCATTACTTGTTTTAAGAACTTCTTACTAAGAAACTTAATACCATTAGTAGTCATGTTAAAATGTACATTGCGTTTTTTACTGTAAGCATACAACATACAATATTCTACGTTGTCCCACTCTAATGTGGGCTCTCCTCCAAACAAACAAAACAAAGTTTGACTATTAGGATCTTCTCTTTCAAGTACGCTGTCAACACTATTCCTAATGTCCTGCTTTGTCATTATTTGTGGAGGTCTGCCTGGCAAATCTTCATAGCAATATGTACATGCTAAGTTACACTTATTTGTAAAATATATGACGTTTACTGCTGAACCAATTGGTGCTGGTTTATCAGTTTCGTGGCCTACGTAAAATTCTAGTCCTGGGCCATTATCATATATAGATTGTGTATCAGCCAAAACTCTTTTTCTCCGTAGTAGGCGAATTGGTCATGTGTAAGTCTTCCTTAAACATGTCCTTTGGACGCTCTGCTCTACGGCGTTTACCTTCAGCAATGATGTGACTCATGCTTGCTAAGAAAGTTGCATAAGGTAATTTATAATCGAACAAGTGCCCTCTTTCGTCTAGTTCAAATCCTACGTACTGACTATCTACTTTTGCTTTACCCTTACGTGCTTCTTCAATTTGTAATTGTAATTGATCAACACCTAGTGCGTCAGTACCTTCGTTCTTTAAATGTACAGGTTGGAACTCTGCCTTGTTAGCAACGTCAGTAACTAAACTTTTAAGTTTTTTTGACTTCTTTGCTTTTAACTCCGACATTCTGTTCCCTCACTCTCTACACCTACGTTTTCAATGTAGTTTAGAATTAAGTCTTGGAATACAGGTTCATCTCTGCATTCAGTTACTACACGCATTGCTTGCTCATAGTAGATATGGAATAGTTCACAAACACTGTCTAATGGTTTGTTGTCGTTCATAATCTGACTGTAAGTACAACCTGCGTTACAAACTTGATTTAGTTTACAGTCTGTACACTTGTCGTAGTTGCGTGGATCAAACTCTTTTTGGTAATATTTGAAATCATAGTCTTCATCCATAAGCATGATCTTTTTACTTGCAAATCTAGCACAAGGATAAAACTCACCTGAGCTCATTAGTACTCCGCCGTTGGCTCCAGCAAAACAACCAAATGGTCTTTTACCTTTAACTAAGCCAAACAGTATGTCAAGTATAGCAAGTCTTAAAAAGCCAACTGAACAAGGAATGCCTTGTTTAATTTTAGATATCCATGCGTCAGCAAGTCTACCACACTCTTTATGAAACTCAACTAAGGAGTCTTTATCCCATACATCGTCACGTACAATACTAAAGTCAGGATGTTCAATACCCCAATCTAATAAGAACTCAAAGTTCTCAGTCATGTCTGCTGTGTTGCCTGGCCATATCATAACCTTACAACCATTTGTAAGTTTAGTAATAGTTTCTTTCTTGTAGTTGTACATATCAAGAATACCATTAAAGATTTCGCCTGTCTCTGGATTTGTGTTTTCAAGTAACGGTAACAGTGGACGACTTTCGTTTGATCCCATACCGTCGAAACTCCAACTAACACCTACACCATTTGCTTTTAAGTAGTCTGCTTTCTCATCATCAATCATTGTTAGGTTAGTAATAATGTTGATGCCTGCACACTTTGGATCTGCTCTTAGTTTAGGTACTGCGTGAGTTATTAAATCCCAGTTTAATAATGGCTCGCCACCAAAGAAACTTACGTGATAGTCTTTATCACCTGAACGTTCCATTAGTGTATACAAGTATTCAATCCCCTTATCAAATACTTCTGGTTCCATCCAAGTTGGTCTGTTTGCTACATAGCAATACGGACAACCTAAATTACATTTTTCAGTTACTGATACTTCTAGTGTAAACATTATGCTGTACAACTCTCCGCTTTAAATTTATCTTCCATTGTAGGAGCAACATAAGAATTCTTTGCAACTCTTAATGCGTGGTGTACAATTTCATTTGTCTTAAACACTTTACATGTTTGCCAGTTAGCAGTATGATCGCTCCACTTGTCCCAATAGTCTTCTTTCTCTGACTTCTCATACGTTGCTGAATTACATTTCATACAGAACATTGCATCACAGCTCAAACAATCTAATGGTTGATTCTTTAGTGCGTCTTTGTACTCTGCACTCTTTTCTGCAATCAAACTATCAATGTCTTCTACTTCATGAATGTTACCTATAATATGATCATGTGAGTCTTTGTACATACAACCATGACATGGAGACATGTCGCCGTTCAAGTCAACGGAGATATAATTAATACCCGATGCACATAATGCTCTACTCTGTGTGAACCAACCAAATGTTTCTGCTGGTAAATCGTTTTTGTAAATGTACTTTGCAATTTTGCCTAGTCCAACTTTTAATGATTCTAGTTTAGGCATAAACTCTTCTTCAGTAAGTCTTGAATATAAGTCTGGTGTTGGAAAGTAATTTTTATCTAATTGAATAACATCAAGGAATGCTTCAAATATAAGATGGAAGTGATCTGCTGTAAGAACACTTTTCATTTTCATGTTTAGTCCTGCGTTCTTTGCCGCTAGGTAATTTGCTTTGACCATTTCACTACTTGGGTTACCTGCTTTATCAGGACGAGTAATATCATTTACTGCTTTACCATCATAGGATACTTGTAAACTAAGTCTACGTTCGCCTAGTACTTCATTAAATTCTACTAGCTCTTTCAAATACTTTTTAAGATACATACCGTTTGTGTAAAAGAAGAAGCTGTAGTTTTCATCATGCTTATACTTCTCCATAACTTCTTTACAAAACTGCCAATTAATAAATGGTTCGCCACCCCAGAAGTAAATCTCCTTCTTAGGATCTTTAATCTTATCCATTAATTCTTGTATGTTATCGATAGTTACATATGTGTTTTCTTCAAATATAGTTGAAAGGCCACATTCAAAGCCTTCTGAACAATACGTGCAACCCAAGTTACAAGTACTTGTTACGTTTAGATCAATTACTGCCATTATTGTCCTCGTTGTTTCTATATAACGTATTTAACTCTAGAACGGTCTGTAGTAGAGCTACGTCAAATTCTTTTGCAAGTGCTTCAGTGTCTTTAGGCAAACATGGTCCGCTAAATCCTCTACCCTCGTGTCCTGGAACGTCTAAATGACTTACTCCTATCATCCACGGCCACATCTTTAATACACTCTTTAGCTCATCAAAGTCTACACCCATCTTGTTGGCTACGTCATACAATGCATTCATATACGTTAACTTAGTAGCGTAAAATGAATTGAACGTATACTTTGCTAATGAAGCTGTCTTTATACTAGTGTATTTAACTGATTTCATGTCTACAGTACTGTACTTTGAATAAATTTGTTCTAATTGTTTGCACTGCTCTAGCTCACCGCCAAATAATACAAATGGAGGGTTTACAAAGTCAGTGTCTGCTGTTGCACGAGATAAAAACTCTGGATTCAATACTACATCAAAGCCATCTAAGTGATGCGGTAGTATTGTACTCTTAACAACTACAATGCCATTGTAGTCTGTATCTTTAATTGTTTGTAATGCTGTCTTTAATATATCGTAGTTAGGATCAGTTTTAGGTGTTGGTAAACATACAAATATAGCATCTGGGTTTAGATCGCATACATCTTGTATTGATACTGTGTTAAATTTAGGATCACATATTACGTGATCAGTTTTAGAAAATCCATTTGCTACGGCATGTCCTACAAAGCCGTACCCTATTATTCCAATCATTAAACTTTTTCTCCGCTATGAATTACAAACATTATACATTCATAACATACTTATAGCAAGTATTATTATGGTAAGTATGTTTATGAAAGTTGCAATTACAGGACACACTGGCGAAATTGGTACTCCACTTGCTGAAGCATTTACACAAGCAGGACACGAAGTAGTTGGTATAAGCCGAACACTAGGGTTTGATCTCACAACAGAGATAGGACAGCTCAAAGCCGCACAGGCAATCAAAGAGTGTGATGTGTTTGTTAACCTTGCTTGGCCGCCATCACAGGCTAAGATGTTAGAATATGTTTGGAAACTTTGGGAAGGCGATCGTAGTAAACTTATTATAAACGTAGGTACTATGAATACTATCAAGCCTTCACTGATGATGACAGACATTCCCTACTATAAAATTAAGAAAGAACTAGACAACAAGCATTGGCAACTTATTGATCAAGGACACTATCCTAAACTAACACTAGCAAGAGCCGCTAGAGGCGTTGACGAAGACGACTATGTAGGCTGGAGTAAGTTCCTTGTTGACCTAGTAGGCTCTCCGTATCACGTATTTGATATCACATATATCTATCTTCCATAACCTATGCGTATAGTGCATGACGGCAATGCACAAAAAACACTTGATTTCTGCTCAAACAACATGTATATTATAATAGTATAGTATAAATACAAGCGTTAAAACAACTGCAATGGTGGTTTTGACAACACACATAGACACACTGGATAGACAGTGGGATGGCGCAGACATCCTAAAAAGCGAACGACGACTACCAAAGGTAGTTGCACCGCCGGGGAAGTTCCGGGGTATTGCTTTCCTCAAGCATCTACAACTTAACTAGGAGAACGAAAATGTTTAGAGAAACATTCAGCGGCCTTGTGAGTTTACTTGGAAACCCACTTCCAACTAGGAAGTTCGAAAAAGAGATGCTCACTTACGCAAAAACTGAGTACGGAAAAGATTGGCAGTATGCCTATTCTTATATGTTAACCCACGGTGGTCAAGCACCAAGAGCAGGAGTATATCAATAATGGCACAATATGTAATAGAAGCGTCAAATTGGATACAAGATGCAGTTGAAGGTTTTAGAGACTTACGTAGATCAATGAAACTACGTGCAGAACGTAAAGCTTCATACAAAAGAACATTAAAAGAACTTAGCAGGTTAACTGACTTTGAATTGAACGACATTGGCATTTGCCGTGGCGACATTAAAAACATAGCACGTGGTGATAGAACAATCGTGCGTGGTATTGAAGTCAACGAAAACTTGAGAGGATCTGTATAATGACTGTAGCAACAATGACAAACACAACATGGACTTACACATGTAAAATTTGTAATGTAATTTCAAAAGCACTAGGTGTATTTTTGGTAACAATGATTGCACTAGGTGAGTCAGCAGGCAGAGCAAGAGCCGCTGAAGCACTTTGGAGAGAAGGCTACCACGAAGAAGCAAAACGTTTAATGTTGGATAAAGATCATGTTTAAGAAATTTATCAAAGCAATGGAATACAGAAGTTACTGTATGGCAATTCGCGAACTAAGAAA
>Ga0098056_1000073_pt1 | contig 35436 bp, 45 predicted proteins | sample 17BtaG_FD_92583 | JGI IMG/M metagenome (GOLD analysis project Ga0098056, IMG submission 92583) | Marine viral communities from the Subarctic Pacific Ocean - 17B_ETSP_OMZ_AT15314_CsCl metaG | ecosystem: Environmental > Aquatic > Marine > Oceanic | place: Subarctic Pacific Ocean | collected...
CAGCGTCGCTGAATGCTCTCCAAATGCCCTCATGGGTGTTGCTACGGAATACGGACAGTGTGCCCTCATCCCAGCCAGCGAGTTCACAGAACAGGAACTCACCGACCGCTTCGGTGTTCGTGTTGAACCACTGAACACCCGTCAATCCAGTGGCTACAAAATCGTGCCTTATCGTTCTCGCAATTATCGCACCAAGAAGTTCACTGACAAGCGACTTGAAGTCAATTTCCCAGCGAACAAGTTCAATGAAATGAAGGCCGTCAAAGACCAGTGCTGGGCGAACAAGGATTCGTTCGGACAGTTCGGTTATCAAAACAACGGGCCACGCACTCAAGAAGGATATGATTTCAGATCCGAGGCTGATTTCCAGTCCTCAAATTGGGTTGTTTCAATCAAGGACAACAACCAAGCGATCAACGCCTTCACAGCATGTGCTGAAAGGGCAGGATTACCTGTCGGCGATGCTTTCCACCCAACGGCTCAAGAAGTGGACGAGAACGGTGGCTATGCGGCGAGAATCGCCCACATTGATTGTATCTATGCTGTTGAATACTTCAACATTCCAGCATGGCGACAATTTGACCTCATGTTCGTTGATGAAGTTCAAGACATGTCCCCGCTTCAACACAACCTGCTGAACCGACTCACCAAAGGACAGGTTGTCTTAGTCGGTGACCGCAGACAATCTTTGTATCTATTTTCGGGTTCAAAAAGCGACAGCATGGACTACGGGGCACGATTGTATGACGCCACAGCATTCCCTATGACCGTGTGCTGGCGACAGTCCACAGCACTCGCTGATGAGGTTTCAATGCTCATCGGATCTCGTGATGGACAGCGCACCAAATATGCCGACCATAAGTCGCCTGTTGAACTCGTTTCATCATGGCCTCAAGGTTCACACTCAACCGTCCACCATGCCCGTGATTTGACACGGAGCGTGGAGGTCGGGGACATGGTTCTGTGCCGCATTTCAGCACCACTGGTTTCCAATGCTATTGCGACCCTCAAGAACGGCATTCCTGCCCGTCTTGCTGGTGGTGGCGACCTTGAATCCGCTGTGCGAAACATGTGGAGAGGCAAGGTCGGAATGTGCATGGAGGGCAAGCCATTCACAGCCCGTGCAACACAGGGTCAAGAATACCTTGAAACCGTCCTCGCCAAGCAGACACGCAAGGCCAAAGGCGATGCTGTGGTCGCAGGAAACAGCGACGAATACCGTGATGCTTGCGACATGGTTGAGGCCACTCTCGCACTGGCTGACCGCTACGCTACAACCACCTCCACACCGACCATTGATGGCTTCGCCAGCGAAGACAAGCAAGGAGATTTCCTCGCTGACATGTTCGTGGATCCAAACGACACTGGCGAGAACTATGTGCTGTTCAGCACAGTCCACCGAGCCAAAGGTTTGGAGCGTGCGACAGTCCACATCATCACCGACCGCATGACGATTGATGCTCAAGGAAAGGAGCGCATTTCACCGTGCTTCATGTTGCCGTGGAGCATGAACAATGAGGCCGAGATCGACCAAGAACTCAACGCTGTCTATGTCTGTATCACACGGGCCATGAAGACCCAGCGATACTACACCAACAACGCCACCGCCAGCACTGGCGAACTCTTTGAAGGCGACATCATGGGTGGTTTGGCACAAGCCATGTGGATGCTCAACCAGCAGGACGAGGACAAGGGCGTTTCAATCAACATGGGTCAGTGGCCTGTGGAGAACGATGAGGGAGAGGACACCAGCGAGGACGCTGTGGCTCCTGCTTTGACACCAGTGGTGGAAGAGTCCACCATCACCATTCCCGTCCCAGCAGACCCCGCTGACATGCCTCAATTCGCATGTGTTCTCAACGGCACCATCCAACACCTCACTGACGACGACGACCTCGCATTCGCATTCATGCTTGAACACGCTGACGAGGACTGGGAACACACCGAGTTCTCCTTCGGCGATGTAGTCAATGGTGCGACAGTTCACCGCACACTTGACCTTCAAGGTGCCCTGTTCACACTGGCTTGCCAGCACTGGAATGAGGCCGACACCGACAAAGCAGATCGTTGATAAGGACTGGGCAATTGGACACGAAAGACGGAGGACAGAACATGCGAAATCACACACTCAACCGAGCCGCTGATTTGAGGCGAACTGGTGCTGATAATCAGCGCATGATAGCCCGATACCTCAAGGCTCGCCACGCAGATCTGAAGCCCGATGATGTCGCCAGCAACGGCTATCAAGGGCTGTGGTGCAAGAAGTGTGGTGCTGTTGGTGCTGGGGTATTGAAGAAGGTCAAGGATGCCACCTGTGAGTGTGTCAAAGGCTCCGCCCCATCCAAGTCCATTCGCCAAGCCGCCGTCCACTTCACAGTGCTTGACAAGGCAGGAAACACCGTCGCCAAAGGATGCTCGGCTACGCCTCGCTATTCGGCACAAAGCACCGACAAACAACCGCTGACGATGAACCCACAGCATGTTGGGTGTGGCAATTGCCGCAACAGGATCCAAGCCGCTATGCGACTCAATGATTGAACACGAAACACTCATGGTCGGCCACCGAAGTTCTCACCATCCCCCTCAAAATCGGGGCTGGTTTTGGTGGTCGGCCACCCCGTTGTCAAAACAACGGGGTCTTTTTTTATTTCAAAGGTCAAGATAAGACTATAAGCCGTCAGCCCACCTGCGCTGGGCGGCGGGTTGAGCCGACCACCCAAAACGAGGGGTTCATATAGGCCGGACTCATCGGAGGAACTACCTCGGACAACACGAAACGCCGAGGCCACAAAAATAGGAAGTGAAAAAATGAGCCAAGAAACCCCAATAGAAACCGTAGCCCCCGCTACACCATCAGCCTTCGTGGTTGTTGGTGAAGTCGTATCAAGAACGCCAACCCATGTGAAGATCACATTCCCAGCATTCGCTGGTGATGCAACAATCACAGTCAACCGCACCGAGTTCGGACACGGCGGTTCATTGGGCCACCCTCTCAACAACGACAGCACAGACCGAGCATTCGCTATCAAGCGATGTGAATGTCCAACATGCGACAACAACAACGACGGCAACGAAGCCGTCATGTCCAGCATCAACGGCAAGACCGCTGATGAAATCACCGCAGATCTGAACGCTGTTCACAGCCGTCGTCAAGTCTTTGAGATTGACGATGTTCGCCATGTCCAAAAGTGCCCCACATGCAACGGCAAGGGCAAGGTCAGCGACCTCACTGGCGACCACTCACCACACATTGAAGGCGAGTGGGGCGACCTTGTTGAAGACATGCGCTTTGACAACGGGCCAGCACCAGCATTCGCATCGTCCTTCAACGGTCGCCGTGGCGGCATTGTTGACAACATTCTTGACATGAACATGAAGTTCTCCGAATCAATGCAAGAGAACATTCATGGCGACATGGTTGGGAACGGTGTGTTCACCATCTTCAACACTGGCTACGCAAGTGAGGAAAACAATTTCCTCGGCAAGCAAATGGGTCGCCCAAAGACCGATGTGTATGCCTTCGCACAGCACAGTGAAGTCATGGATTCCTTCGCCTCATGGGCGACTGACAACCAAATGCCTTTCTCATGCTACGGCACGAACTACGGACAGGACGCAATCATTGACATTCGTGTCACAGACGGTGCTACTCGTCAAGAAGTCATCGCTGACCTCAAGCAAAAGGTCGCTGATGGTGAGTTCGGTGAGAACACTGGCTACGGCTTGATGTCTGTTCTCCGTGAAGCCAAGAACAACGGCACCGGCCTCGGTGTTGTTGGCTTCGGTGTTCAGATCCGCCACTCCTTTGACGGTGCCCTCACCATTCGTGGTGTAGCGGAGAGAGTCGCTTGCCTCAACGGCATGGTCGGCACTGAAAAGACCCTCATCTTGTCAGCACAGCACAAGAAGGGAGTCTTTGACAACATCCTCGCCAGCATCGGCAACCTTGCTGAAATCGTCTTTGAAGCGGTGTCCGAAATGATGGCTCAATACAATGAAGTGGAGTCCATGCAAAACATCATGCTCGGCCCAAAGATGCTTGAGTCCCTCGTTGCTCTCAAAGCCGAGCGTGGCCTCGTTTCTTATCCATCCATCGGACAGGACGCACAATTGACTGGCGGTCGCCAGTTCCGTGCTTTCAACGCTGGCTGGGGCAACCCCAACGAAGGCTGGGTTCGTGTCGGAGAGGACATTGACGGATCTGCTGTCGGTTCTCTTTACCACGCATACCAAAACGACAACGGCATTATCGGACACCAACCTGCTGTCAATGATGCACACGGTCGTGTGGACGGTGGCAAGGCTGTTTCCTTCGCCAAGACCAACGCTGACCTCGCCAAGCAACACAGCCTCTATGTTGAAATCCAGCAAGACGCTGTGCGTGCTTTCACCGAGCATGTCGGTCGTTCACCACAGGACGGGGAACTCAACGAGTTCGTCCAAGAGTTCGGCATTCCAATGCTCAAGGCTATGGAGGCAACCGAGGCTCGCTCGGAAACCGTCAGCACTGACTCCTTCGGCAACATCACCATCCGTGAATGGGCTGTCGGCGACATTCTCCCAACCATCGTCAAGAATGTCGGCACTGACTCCGAAGTCGTTCGCTCCCTTGACCTCGTTCACACACCTGTGGCGGTGATGGCCTAAGCGGAGTAATGACTCACACATCCTCCGTGAATGACGGCCAGTCAAGTGCTTGCCCGACACGGACAGCGGTGTGCGATTCATCACCAACAATGGAGGAATTATCATGTCAAACACACATGCACTTATCCCAGTTCAGATCTGCTTTCGCCGAGTCCCTGCTGTCCTCAATGACGCTGGGTCAGCACTCACCGGCACACTTGGTGAACTCATCAAGAAGCGACACGCCGAGAACTTCGCCAGCAAGCCAGCACGAATCGTGGGCATCTTGCCATACACACCACTCCCACCCGGCATGAAGGCTGGCGGAATGGTGGCCTGTGTGGCCGCTGGTGGCGAGCGTTTCGCCGCTGACTACACCCAGTTCATCAAGGACACAAAGCCGTGCCGTGAAGAGGACTACAACGCCCTTCTCACTGAAATGCGAGAGGTCGCCAAGTGGGATGTTCAAGCAATCAAAGCAACCCAAATCAAGCACGATCTACGCCGACTTGAGGTCGGTGTCGGTGAACCATCAGCGGAGGAACTGGCGGCACAGGAACCCAGCGTTTCACCACCAACCACCGACGACAACACCACCATTGTCGCCGAGGACTTCACCATTGAACTTGATGTCGTTAATGACGATGTTGAGGCCAGTGGTGCCTTCGGCAGTGCGTCCTTCAAGGAGGAATGGGCTTGAGCATCGTCGGTTCGATCCACATCCAATGTGGTGCTTCCGCATGTGATCGTCATGTGTTCGCCGTTGACGCTGACGCATACATCAGCGAGATGCTTGACGCCCAGCGTGAATCCATTCGCACACAGGCAGGAATATGGTCGCACCCAACACGATACTGTCCTCGCTGTGAAGCCCGTGCCGAAGCACTGGGCTACGAATCCCAGCGAGCGATGGACGAGCGCATGGCTCGCCGACTGGCTGACTCCGAAGCGCAGGAAACCCACCGTTTGCCACGAACTGCTGGCCTCACGGCTGGCTTTGAAGGAGGCGAGGTTTGATGAGCGACAACGCAGATCTGAACACTGGTGATGTGCCTTCAATCAACGAAGTCGCACGCTTGCGTGCCTTTGAGGCCGCTGTGCTGGGGCACTGGCAACAGTGCGTCAATCACGGCTCAACCATGAAGGATTTGAACTGGTGGCTGGGTCATGCTGGCTACTTGGAGAGGGTCGATCATGTCATTGAACTCCCCGGTGAAACAATCACTATGCCCGGTGGTGCTTGGCAATTGACCGCAAAGCACCGAGAGGTTGCTGATGAATGGATTGCCGAAGAGGAACGCCAAATGGAGGAATCAGCATGAGGCAGATCTTCACCATCAGCGACGGCTACGGCATCCAGTGTTTCAGCACATGGGATGCGGCACGCAAGTATTTGTTCGTCCTCCGTGGACGCTTTGCTGGCGACGACGAGGACTTGGGCTATCATGGTGCCCTGCGCTTTGACACAGACAATGGGGACTTTAACCACAATGGTTGGGAGTTCCCAGCAGACTCGCCAGCGACGGCACAACGAGTCAAGAAGGTTGTCATGGCTGGCTATCAATGCACGCTCAAGGACTCCAACGATCCACACCCACAAGAGGTCGTCATTACACCGTGTCAAATGTGGACAGCAAAGGACATGGACAACCATTATCGGCACGCCAAATTGCTCAAGCATGGGTATTGCGAGGCTTGATATAGGCCGGACTGTGTGGACTGAACAACGGGGAATCAAAATGACCGACTCTTATAGAAAAAAATACGCACTGCTCCCACTTGATGTGGTGAAGTTCAAGGAACCGACCGAAGGCGACATTTGCCGCTTCTGTGGCTGTGGTATCGCCCAGCATACAAAGAATGAACTCACGATCTGCCTTGCAGGAATGAGTTCATACAATGTGGACGACGCTGGTGTCAAGCACTGGCAAAACCGCTTGGAGGAATCAGCATGACATTCAAACCCGAACTTGGGAACTGTGTTGTTTGCTACAAACCACTGACTCCGCATACTGGTGCAACATACTGTTCATCGGATTGCTACAACAAGGAGGAATCAGCATGAAAAAATACGAAATCAATTGGCATGAAAACCTAAACGAAACAGAACTCAAGATCTTGCTTGAGGAATGGAAAGGATTCTTTGAAGTGGTGGAGGTGAGCGCATGAGCGATTCAACACGAATGACTGACGAGATGAGTCAAACGCTATCCGACCTTGAGGCGGCGTGCTGTTCAGCACACGCCATGAAGGCGACAGGAGAACTGACCGAAGACCAATACCAGCAGATCAACAACACGATTGCTGGCTGGGAAAACATGCTCAAGGACATGCACCAAAAGGCCAACAATCGTGAAGTGATGATGAAGGACATTCATGGCTCCACGATTTGCGTTGAACGACTGACTGAACAGGAAAGGAAAAATTGGAGAGAGGAATACACGAATGCCTCTCCACCATTCGCTGTGGGTTCATCACGCATTGTTGTCCCACTTGACAGTGCTGACCGATTCGCATACATGACAGGACTCTCCCAGTATGACGAGAAGCCCTCTCAATACATCATAGACGACGCTGACCTCGGTTCAAGCACAGTCTATGCTGTGTGGTGCATTTACGACCACGAACGAGAGGACGAGGACAAGCGCATTGACATATTGATTGACCAGATCCGCTACGGTTGCACACCGAACGAGGTGAGCGCATGAGCAAACAGTGGACGATTCACGGATTCAACGAATACCCATGCTGTAAAGGCTGTGGCGAACGACTGAAAATCTATCAACCATCGGGCAACACGCCTGTTCTCTTCTGTGGGGGCTGTGAGTCCCCGTGGGGTCTTGACATCCGACCAGCCACGATGGACGATGTGGACGGGGAGGGAGTTCAATGAGTGATTCACCGCAACCTGTGGGAAGCACCGCAGATCTGCTCTCCTTTGAAGTGCGAATCCAGCAAGAGGAATTGCACACGCCTCGCATGGCTAAGGTGCATGAACACCTTCAAGAGAACGGCATATCCTTTGACACTGGTTTTGCTATCAAGCAAGGCCAGCCATCTGCTAAGACATGGTTCTTGGACTGGTCTTTGGCTGGTGCTACACCACAAACCGTGATGCGACTATTACGGGAAAACGGCGTGGAGTTCACTGTCCTCATCAACACAGCGGAGGACGAAGCATGACAGGGTTCATTGAAGCACGCTACGAGGAATCGCCCAAGCAGGGACAGCGCAAGGTGCGTATGCTGTGGCAAGCCATCAAGCAAGCCACAGGCTCTCCACCATCACTGATCCATTATCGTCCACCACAGCGTCGCTACGACGGCGTTTTTCACCCCCGTTCTTCGTGGGTTATTCATCACGAAACAGGAACATTCACATTCACAGGACAACGGCCACAGGAAATCACACAGGTGATTCGTGCCGAAGGACTCATCCAGCAAAAGGAGGCATGAACATGCCAAATCTAATTCAAGAGATAGAGAGGATATTCGGCAAGCATGTTGATATACGCCCGACCCCTAATTCACATGAGGACAAGCGAATGACGACCCAGTGGTATGACATTGACAAATACAGATTGAAGCACCCAGCAAATCCAGATCAGCGAATCAACATCATGGACTTTGCACGCCATGTGTGCATGAACACGGACATAGGAGCAATCGCCCATGAGGCGTTTGAATACGCCACCCGTGAAGGAGAGAGGCCGTCATACAGAACCCGAACCAATCAAAAGCACATCGCCACCGTCACCAACGAATGTGCCCGTGATTTGTGGCGAAAGACTGACAAGACACAGGCTCGCCAATCCATCAAGCGTGTTCGCCAGCGTGGCTCGATCAGAATCCAGTTCGCCAAAGACGCACGAACCAAGAGCGCACGGGGTGGCCCCAAATACGGTATCACCATGTCAGTCAATGGTGATGAAGGAGAGGCCACTGCCCGTGCCCTCAAAGTGCTACTCCATGAGATGATCCATGTGTTCCAATTGACACACTACAAAGAACACCACGGCAGGAACGGCAAGCGACGCCCACACGACATCATGTTCAACCGCATGATGCTCAAACTGATGCAACCGTGGTTTGGCCTCACCGAGAAGGAATGCAACCCGTTCAACATGGGCTACGCCAGCAACAAAGGCTACGGCCCCAGCAAGAAAGTTCAGCGCATCATTGAGAACAAATTGAACAACAACGAACCACTTCGCATTAACAGATTCTTCCAGCCCCATGCTTCAACACCAAAAGCCGAGCCGACTCCACAGGAATTGGTGAAGAAGGAACGCTCGCACGCCAAGCGATACATCAAAGCGATTATCACCCGTTGCTGGGAAGTTCACGGCGACGACACTTTTGATGATAACAGCAAGTTCACAGATCTGAACATGGGTTGCTGGCGTGAAGCCACCGAGCATGTGTTCAATTCAATACTGACTCACGACTCCCTCTCCACCTCGCTACTCACCACGAAGGAGGAAGCGTGGTATGAAGTGATTCTTGGGGATTGTAAAGCCGACTGGAACCCATACAATTGGGACAACCCCACCAGCGACGCTCGCTGGGAGGGGCTGGTTCGCATGGACGAATACCTATCACGCAACATGCACACAGTGAAGCCGTTCGCTGGCAAGGAGAAGGCCGCCGTCCCCCGACCGGAGGAACCCAAGCCAGCCCTCACATGGGAGGACATCAGCGTGGAGGATTTACGCTGTGCGCTTCACCGCAAGACACGGGCACGCTTCGATCCACGATGCTCCAAAGAATACCTTCTTAGCCAAGCAGTTCGGCTCAAGGTTGTCCCCGCTGACTGTGTGTCTGTGGGTGATTCAACACAAACAAACGAGGTGATACAATGAACATATTCTTTCTCCACAGGCTGGCTTGGCTGGCGGGAATCATGCACTGCGACAAGCACATGAAAATGATTGTTGAGGCCGCACAGATGCTCTCAACGGCTCTCTTCAAGCACACAGGCTCCGCTGACCTCATGCCTATGCGTGCCGACGGCAAGACCCCCTATTCGGGCAAGGCTCACCCGCACCACCCCAGCACGCTGTGGGTCGGCTTGACACGGGCGAACTACGAATGGCTGTGTGAACTGGCCGAGTCGCTACTTAAGCAAAACCAGATCCGCTACGGCAAGGAACACGGTTGCACTGACGCCATCCGTCATTTGCGACAAATGGCTGAACACATTCCCGACTTGACTGGCGGTCAAATGACACCAGTGCCGCTGGCTATGCCCGATGAATACAAACAACCCGACCGTGTTCAAGCATACAGGGACTTTTACTTCCATGACAAGCAACGCTTTGCTCGCTGGGACAAGGGAACTCCTGCCCCTAATTGGTGGCGAAACATGGAGGCGGTGATAGTATGACTGAAAAAACGAAAAACATAGATCTTGAAACAGCGACCGATGAGGAATTGAACAACGAATTGACACTCCTGTTGCATGGTTTGTGCTACAACGCCAGCCGTCCGTATTTGGAGTTCATTTACCGTGTGCTGACTGATGAAATTACCATTGACGACATTGACACCCTATCCAAAGGGAGGGCGTTTTGAATGAAGCGTTGGGTTGTTATCAAGACGGCTGGATCAGGCTACACCCAAAAGTATGCCCCGCCTGTCGCACTGTTCAAGCGATACGCCGATGCGGAGAAATACCTGCGAGGTAAAATCAAGAAGCAGGTTGAGTTCAACCTAAAATGCCAAGCCGAAGGGCGAGGTTGGGGTGGCCCTCAAACCATCAAAGAGTTCCTTGAGTCTAATTGTATCACGCAATTTGACACGAACGAGGGAGAGTTCTTTCTTGAACAGGTGGTGTTTGAATGACCGCTGACATTCCTATGGACGAAGACCCATACTACACCACGAAGGACAGGAAATGCAAATCCTGTGGTGAAATGAATACTGGATCTGACACATGCGGTGGCCCGTGCGGCCAGTGCTGGGCGTGCAATTGCGACTGTGATGGTGATGCTTGATGGGTCGCTACGGAGGCCATGAGTGCGGTAAATGCGGTGGTTCACACCGAGGCGTTTGCCCAGCATACTACGACGAAACCGAGGCCATGATTGACGAGGAACGACGGCAAGGCCGTGTGTGTCGCTGTGGCGACCCAGCGTGCCCGCACAAGGCATCGTGCTACTCCTTTGTGAAGAAGCAGGAGCCGACTTCGCTGGCTGACGCTATGGGTGTTGACGGCGACAGCACGGTTGAATTATTCATTAACGACGGCACTACACCCCTGTGGGGAGATGATGATCTGGAGAAGGACTTTGAGGAAATGATGAAGCGGATTCAAACATTCTTCCGAGCGAACGCTGGCCCAGTCTTTACCCACGAACGAGTGGATAGGATGATGGTTGCGATTGCCGACGAGGTTGAAGACCACCGCTTTCACCACGATTCACCGCCCGAAATGCTTGACTTGCTCTTGCACTTCGTGGCGAACAGTCGGGGTTGTGAAGAGGAAACCGACCGTTGATTAAATACCCCAAACCCAATGGTGATGATATGGCCGACAAAGCAACCCGCAAAAAACGAACACCCTGCGACCTTTTGCAGATCCGCAATTTCATTACCAACAAAGCAAAAGCCATTTTGCGAGGAAAGGAAATGGGAGCCAAAGAATGGGAGGCCGCTGTTGTTGAAGCAGGGTTCGCCGCATACAAGCACCCACGCTATCAGCGAAAACCACACAACGCATCGATCAAGGCGGCACTCCGCCGTGAGTTCCGAAAGTTCGCCGGAACGACGACGCCTAAGAGGAAGGGCAAGAAGGTCGTTCGTGGTAAAGCAGGGGAAGGGAAGACGCTGACCGATGCACCACGCCACTATCGCACTGAATACTTCCCCAACCCACGACAAAAAACTCCGCCGTATGAGCCATACAACGATCCACATGACCCATACGCATACAGACCGAAGGCAGGGCAAGCAAACCCCATCAAGAAGATTCAGCACCCGCTGGGTTCTATCAATGAACTATCACGAAAGACCGACAGCGAACTCGTCGCCGCAACCGAAGAAATGAAAGATCTAATCCGCAAACAGAATGCACTGGTTGAGGATATTCGCAAACTCCAAGACAGGAAGGCAAAAATTGACGCCTTCTTGAACGGTAAAGAAACGCTTGAAATCCTCACACTACTACAACAGTGAGGTGGTTGTTCGTGACGAAACGCTCAAAGGAAATCCTTGCCAAATACAACGACGACTTCATGTCGGCTGAACGCCACTATCGCCGCAAGGCTGGTGATTGGCGGTCAATCATACAGGAACTACACGCAGACCGAGGAATGCTTCTCGGCACTACGCAATACGCCGAAATGAACGGCGTTGAGCGTGCCGAAGCACTGGGTGTTATCGATCACGCCGTCCGTGAGGCTCATTCGCACATTGAGGAATTGAAGATCCTTCGTGGTGAAGCGGTTGAAGTTCCGTTCGGATTCAAATACCGTTCAAAAATCGCACGGCGCAAAATACTGTTGCTTAGTGACGAAGCACTGGGGGTATCGGAATGATTCTTTGGACTGATCCAGCGAATCCCGATAGAGAGTTCCTAATGTCAATCGTCGGCCCCGACCGTGCTGGTTGGCACGAAGCACTGGTGCAATACGAAGGGGAGAACGAAAGGGAAACCCTTCAAAGCGCACAGAAGGTTCTCAAGGAACAGGGTTTTTACACGCCCCGTGATCGCTGGTATTGGGAGAAAAAGGACATCACATACATGCGCTCAACCGACACATATTACAAACTCAAGGTTCGCCACAAGGCACCGGAAGGAGAGGAAGAAGAATGATCGACATAACCGAATTATCATGCCCCGATTGCGAAGGCCCGATGTTCCGCTGGAAAGACGGCGAGCATCCAGATCTCGGACAAACGCCGAGAGCGAAGTGCAAACAATGTGGACGCTGGGTGTGGCACACGCTACGCCTTATCACAAAGGAGGGAGAATGATGACCCAGCCGGAGGAATTGGACATTGGCCCTCTCCCCCTGCCTTCTCAAGAGGATGCTATATGGGCTATGCGCCTTTGGCAATCCCTCGTCATTGGTGACGAAGAACGAGGAATCGTGGGAGGCATTTGGGATATGCCGAATGTCGGACGCTATCGCCGGACAGGAGAACGGGAACTGACTCTCACCGAGATCCATGCTGATATGTTGCCCGATAAAATCGGTGTCAGCGTGTGGAATAAACACGACTGGATTCGCTACTTAGCCGACCAAATTGGATGGTTCGTGGTGAGCAACAGGGTTGAAACCGCCGACATGGAGAAAATGGCTATTCAAGAACACGAACCACGCATTGAACACATCGGAAAGGTGTGGGCTTGCCCGTGCGGCATGATCTATTCTTTACTCGGCGAGAACGCTGGGGAAACCCGTGTGCTGGTATCGCCGACAGGCGACTGTATGAATCCTAATTGCGATATAATCATCCCCCACCCGCACGCTGGTGTGCTGAATGTGGTGAACGACACAGCAGTGCTGGCTAAAATGCAAGCACAGGAAATGCTGTCTATTGCACAGGATGAGGACGAATACCCCGCACCTCCGATTGAAGCGGCCTTTGCTCAACAAGATCTATTCACTGATTCCGAAGAGGAATGAACAAAGGGTTCATATAGGCTACCCTGTGTGGATAGGCCATGAGCAACCAAAACCTGCCTAAGTGTGTCGGCTGTGGCCGACCAACAATGATTAACCCAACCGACCCGACTATCGCCCCGCTGGCGATGGTGCTTCAATCCGAACCCCGCTGTCAAACATGTTATCATGTTGGCGATTTATTCACGGGGGATTCCCAATGAGCAAGAAGCGTTTCAAAGCATTTGTTGAAGGACTCTCCGATGAGCAGATCGACAACCTCGCTGGTGTCGGCGCATCCGTTCGGGACTTCGGCACAGCACTTGAGTCCGAGTTCTTGGCTCGTCGTGGCAAACTACTGACAGCCGATGAACGCAAGGAAAACGACGGCAAGCCAAACGCTGTCGCTAATCCAACCATTGACATTGAAGTCCCCGGTGTTATGTGCTTAATGCTCCAACCCTGCGACGAGAACAAAAAGACTCTCGGCAACGGCTATCGCAACGATGTCGGACTGGCTGATAAGGTCAAGACTGGGAATGTCCCTCCGACTCTTATTGCTGAAATCCTCCTTGACAAACTGGTGGGTATGCTCAACGGCAAGGTTGCCGACAAAGCACTCACCGAGGTCAAAGACGCACTCACCGCTGGCATGACCGTCAAGGACGGCAAGTTCACCTTTGACAAGAAGGTCGCCCCTCCATTGAAGCACGCTGTTGAAGTGGCTGAATGGATGGCTGAACTCAAGACCACATTCGTCGGCACCACAGCAGGTGCTACTCACACCAGCATGGAGGTCATACCAATACCTCTAGATCCACATTCCACGCCAATGGAGGCGAACACCGACACAGCGGAAATCCCATCCCCTGCTGGTTCACCACCAACGACTGAACTATCAGTGGACAATGTAAGCCCTGTTGTTGTCGCAACAGGCCACCCACCTTCTTTCATTGATTCATTCGGGCAGGTGAGCGAGTGATGGTTGAAGAATACCTCTCCGAACGCCAAGAGAAACTTGAGAAGGCTGTGAGAAACCTCATGGCTCAAATGCAGGAGATGAACGAATACATCGCCGAGCAAGAAAAGGACATCATTCGCTTGAACGAGAAGGTGGTGAAGGCCGAAGCCAAAAACATACCCGGTCAATTGGATGAATTGCGTGCCGACATTGAAGCCCTTGAGGCTGACGACGATGAACCCGAAGGTTTCCGCCGCAGTGTCGCAAAGGCCATTGAAGAGATCCAAGACACATTCCGCAACAATGAGATCATCCTCATCCAAGACGATGTGGTGAGAAACACACTTTACAAGAAGGTGGGAATGTGAGCAACGAGAACCGCTACAACCAAGTCCACCATGCGACTATCCAAACCACATTCACTGCTGGCGAAGAAGTCCACATTTTGACACAAGACACCCGTGATGAAAGAATAATGAACATCCGTGTTAATCGTGTGGCCCCCTCAAGGAACGGCCATGTCGGCTACACTAAGAAGGGCTTTTACTTGACAGAAGAAGAAGCACTTGAATTGAGGGACAGGCTCAATGAACTACTCCACAAGGACAACATTTCAGATCTGTTTGACAAGGTTGATGATAAAATGCAACCCGTTGCTGAAACTCTTAAGCGAGGTGGTGAATGATGGTGCGTGCATACACAGAACCGTGGTTTGACATCAAACGCTTTGAATTGCTGGCCCTTGTCCACGAACTGCCGGAGCAAGGCTGGCGGGTTCACGATCAAAACACTGGTGATTTACTCACCACCATTCAAGAGGACGCATTTGCACTATGGGAACAGGTCGTCGGCAAGGTGGGGCGTGCGCCCCGTCCACTGCTGGTGGATTGCCTATACATTTGTGCTAAACTGTCGGGCAACCGTGTCGGTATTAAGGCTGTCAAGCGAGCCACCAAGAAACTGTGGGGCAAGTCCGTTGAGGTCTTGCCGCTTGACCGGAGAAGGGAGATGCGACGCTGGATATGGGGCTACAAAATAGAGATTATGCGCCTTTATCCCGACCAAGCCGCATGGGACGACTTCGTGAGCGCATGGCGTGATAAGACCGTCGATCCAGCATATTTTGACGAAGGAGATGGTGAGGAATGACAGCAGGATTTGAAATTGGCGACCGATGGGCGAACAATCACACTGGTGATGTAGCACGAATGACCCAATGTGAGGTAATCAACATCACCACTGACGAATACCCAAACGGGAAGGGCTTGTATGTCTATACTCTCACCTATGAAGACGATTCGATCTATAAGAGGAACGCTTTGACTCACCATTTCAGTCATGTGTTCCGGTGTGATGAACCGACACTTCTCAAGCACTGGTCGTGCCTTTTGTTTGACTCGCATGAGAGAATAATGGACGACATTATCGCAAAGGAAGAGGAATGAACATGCGTGATACGAACTTTCGCCATATTGCCGCCTGTTGCAGACAGGCATACAATGGTGTGCGAAGGCCAGCCATCGTCGCTGAATCAGCGTTCAAACTCTCCCCTAAACAAATACCCGAACTCATTGACTTCTTCTATGAGGACAGCCGCATTGACAGGAAACTGACCGATGAGGATCTGCGTGAGGTGTTCTATCACCTCACTGACCTTTACCCCGAAGAGGCGGTTGACGACCCCGATATTGTCGCTGAACTTTCAAAATTGGTGAAGACCGATGCGGAAACCACCATGACATTTGGTTTCGCATATCAGCGAATGCAGGATATTCTCAACGCCGACGACAACAGGGTGCGTGCGATGATCATTCGTATAGTCCTCAAGCGTTCCCATCCCCGTGATTCATACTGGTTCATCCTTCGTTTGACACGAACAGCCAACCCCTTCAAGCGAAGGGACATACTCAAGGCTCTCGGTCAATGCTACGGTATGCCGACCCAGCGATTGATGCAAGAGTCAATGTTCTCATCGATCCGTGCTGTCGCCGAGAAGGTGATTGCGGGTGCTGAACTCATCGGTGTCCCAAGCACAGGAAACCCTGTCATTCTCCCACTCCCCCGACGACATCGGGGAGAGGATTTGCCGTTCAACAGCAAAACCGCTGAACTTGAGGTCATTCGTGGCGAACGACTGACGCTACACATGAATGAAACAATTGGCTCGGTTGCCTATGACCCACATGGGGTTGAGGTGCAGGAAATTGACACCACGCAATTGGCGTCCTGCCTTGAGGCCGGTATCTATGTGGTTGAACACACACCGCAAGACGACTTTCCTCTCAAGGTGTGCGACATACTCACGCTTGAAGGAGCCGACGCCCATGAATGGACACGAAGCAAGAGGCGACAATACATTGACGACCATGTTTCAGATCTTCTTGTCAAAGACACCCGTTCAGTGGAGAACATGAGAGCGATAAAGAAACTGTCCCCGAAGAACGGAGTGGTGTTCATACATAACCCCGAATCCAAACTCACATTCACCAGTGCGAACGATGAAGTCGTGCTGTTCAGCACGAAGCACACAGGAGAGATATTCCGTTTAGTGGCTGGTGTGTGGCGACATGAACCCGCACGGGGATTGGTGCTGAACGGCTGGCGTGTTGCCGCCCGTGATGGCATAGATGCCTATTATGAAGTCGGCACTATCACAGCGGAGCCTCACATGGAAAAGAAACTGGCTCGCCTCACCAAAGCAGGGACAGCGGTTGAAGGCTCACGGGTTGACATGAAAGCACCCACATTTGTTGAGGTTGAGATCCACTTCGCTGACTATGACGAGCGAGGAATACACATTCAAGGTGTTATCACGGGTTTAGCACCAAGCGCAGGGCTGTCCGATGTTGTGCCTGTTGAAGAGGTTGAATACTTAGTGGGTGAAGAACATGTTGAGTGAACAGGACATTCTTTTGTTGCTAATTGCTAAGAACGCAAGGTTCCGTATTTCCTCACGCCTCACCACGAAGAACCAAACAGGATATGACATTCGCCCCGAATGCGATCTGTTCGGTCGCAAAACAATACCAGCCGAGGTCACTATATTCCTGCGGGAGAACGGCTTGCCAGCCCAAAACCGCTACACTAAACCCCAACATTTGACACGGCTTATGAGGCTCTTGAAACCGTATCGCCTATTCACAAAAGAACCCGAAGGTTTTTTGGCCGTCTTGCGCCATGTCGGGAGTCTGCCCGAAGCAACAACGCATGAGGACATAGAGAATATATTGGAGGTGCTTGAAAATGAATCTGTTTGAAGACGAGGAACTTATCACGAACGACTGGTTTGAGGTATGCCCGAATGCCTATGACATTATTCTTGATGATCGGAAAATAGGATTGTTTGATGCTTTACGCATGTGGACGAACGACTACGACAGAATCGCTGTGCGAGAGGCACTGAACAAGGTGAAGTCCAGCCCACGATTTATGCTTGACACAATGTTGGCTACATACCCATACGATCCAGCGGTAATGTTTGTTGGTCGTGAATTGTTGATGAAGGAAAACGACGACATTTCACTTTCAATACTTGCTTTGTCAAAGGATGGGACGAGCCAACGGAGAATCAAGTTCCCAAGCAAACGCCCAAAGGCTGTGCCGAACCGCCTACTTGCTGTATTTGGTCTAAGGCCAAGCGAAGCCGAATGGTTTGAACCAATTGTCGCCGTTGAGTCCAATGTTATGGCGGTTCTTCCTCACCTGATCGAGAAGGATTGGGAACACATCATCCATGATAAAGACACGCTATTGAAAAAAGCGGCTGAACAGGACACTGCGGCTATGACCTTATCCCATTGGGGGCTAAACCAATGACACCGAACCTTTTATACCCAAGCCCCTGTTGGCTTGAAACCCACCGAGCGTGATATTATGACACAGTTATGGAAAACCCACCGACCCGACACACTACAAGGAATGGTCGGCCTTGAGCAATTGAAGGCCGATGTTCCGACATGGGTTGTCCACGCTCAAAATAAATACACACTACGCTGTGGTGGAGTCATATTCTTCGGCAAACCGGGAACTGGTAAAACCAGCGGTGGCCGTGCTATCGCTAAGGATCTGCTGGGTGATGCCTTCGCCAATAACTTTCATGTGTTCAACGCCTCCGATGATAGAGGCATTGGGTTTGTTCGTGATAGGCTCAAGAGCCTCGCTGAACAGAAGGCTGTCGGCCACGACTTCAAGGTCATTCTTCTTGATGAGGCCGATGGACTCACCAAAGACGCACAGGACGCTATGCGCCAATTGATTGAGGAAACGGGCACCCATGTGCTTTGGATTCTCACATGCAACCGTATTGGTCGTATTATCCCTGCTCTCCGTTCAAGACTCCCTGCCTATTCCTTCAACCCGTTGGAGATAGGCGATGCCGAAGGTTTCCTCGGTCGTGTGATTGGTGAAGAGAACTTCCCCGATGCGTGGGTTGCGGCTCTCCCGTCGCTTATCACGAAATACAAAGGCGATATGCGGGCTTGTTTGAAAGCCATGCAAACCATCGATCCAACCGATGAGGACGCCCTCATCAATTTGACACTCACTGACTTTGAGCCAGCACAGTCCTATTACAAGGGCATTCTCGCTGGCCCTCACTCCGACTTAATTGACAGTGCGGAATCGCTTGTCAACACGCACGGTATGTCCCGTGATGAAATAATTGAGGGTATGCACCAAGCAATCCTCTCGGCATACAAAGACGATACGGTGGACACCGCTACGGCGATGAAGCACCTTATGATACTGGGACAGTGGGCGGCAAGAAGCCCCGACTGGACAGCCAGTGATCTCCTATTCCTCCATGCTATGACTGGGGATTACAAACAAAGAGGTTGATTATATGAGCGAAAGAGAAATCGGAAACAATTGCATTGATGAAGCGGCTAAAATACTTGGTGTGGGTGCGGAAGAAGCACTTGCCTCATTTGGTTCGTGGATGAACGAAACATTCCCCGACATGTGGGAAGCCAGTGGTGGTTCAGCGCAAGGCTTGGACGACGACGACTACAACGACTTCGCTGACATGTTCGTGTGCGCTAACCGCCCAAGTGGCGGTGGCGGTGGCGGATCTGGCGAAGAATGGGTCGGTATGTTCATCGGATTTGACCGACGCTTTGACTTGATGAAGCGCAAGCGTGAGGCGGCAATTGACATCGCCACTGCTGACCTGTCGGGTGCAATCAACAACGGTTTCCAATACAACGGCAACAAAGTCGGTATTGGTCGTGCTTTCCGTGCTGACGGTGTTTGGCGAGCCGAACACAGCACTGGGACATTCGTGTCAAAGGACTCGGCTGACGAGAACCCGAACTGGGTTATCCCTCTCAACGAGAAACTTTCAATCTGTATGCTCAAGGCTGACAACACCCCACAGCGTGCTACGGCCATGAAGTCCATTTGGGCGTTCAATGGGAACTCCAAAGACAAGTTCCTTGAAGAAGGCCCAATGCTCATCACTGTTGAGGGTGCCTTTGAAGGTGCTACGCACGACTGGAACCTGTGGCAACCGATCACCGTCAAGGGGAACTTTGACCCCGAAGGCTACAACGGGGCTGGCCCAACACTCTCCATCAGCAACACCAGTGCGACCTATGGTTTGGACTGGGTGCCCGAAGGAAAGAAGCGGGACACTGCAACCAACCTCTTCAAGCCGGAACAATACCTCACCACTACTGGCGACGCCGCAGTGAATGTGAAGGATTTGCTCTCACACCACCTTGACAACCGCCGTGAGTCATACACTGACCGCAACGGTGTCCAACGCTATGACGGCCCAATGGTCTGCATCGTTGGTGGTGTTATGGACATCAACCACGAAGGCCGTGAGTCCCAATGGGATCCAACAGGCCGTGATTACTGGTTGTCTATCAGCACTCAAGTTCTCCGCCGTGAAAACCCCAACGCCCGTATCGGCATTGGTGTGTCGGGAACGGTAAAGGAAAACCACAACGCTCTCTCCGTCCTCAAGGCGGGCGAATGGCTCCCATTCGCAAAGGGTTCCCGTGTTTGGGTTGTCGGTCGCACCGAGTCTTACACCAACCAAGACGGCGATGAAGTCGTCAAGGTGCAAGCACACGGTATCTATGCCGTCCCTCACAAGTCAATTCCTGCAAAGAAGCCAAGTGCGTCCAGCAACGATTTGGGCAACCTTGACGGTTTCAGTGCCGGAGGTGATTACTGATGGGAACAGGATTCTTAGACGGCTTCAAGGAAAAGAAGGGCAATTACGAACCACCGACCAAGAAGGCTGGCGGATCTAAGAAGACCCCAGCACCAAAACCTGCACCGAAGAAGGAAATGAAAGACATTCCTATTGAGGCACTGGTTGATGAAGCACCTGTTGTTCAACACGAAGAACCGGAGATGGAGGAACCTGTTGATGAGGCACCTCCCGCACCTGCTCCAAAGAAGGCCAAGAAGCCTTCTCCACCGGCCACCGCAAACCACCTGTCAAGAGTCAACCCGACAATTGCTAACATGATTCGCAACGCTCGTCGTGTTATCAAGGCACCACCCGCATTCGTTATGTGTGGTATCGCAGGGGCACCAAAGACCGGCAAGACTGGTATGGTGCTTGACAGCCTCACTCCACAAGAAGTCAAAAACGGTGCCGAGATTTGGCACTTGGACTTCGATCTCGGTGGGGAAACTACGAAGGCGGCTCACCACGCTGACAAGGCTGAAAACCTCGTCGTTCTCAATCCGTGGGTATTCAATTATGGTGACAGTCGTGTCCCATACGATTTCCCAGCAACATTTCAACAAACTGTGGACATCCTCAAGACCGCACAGGCTCAAATGGAGGCACAGAATGAATACTTCGCTGAACACGGCAAGATGCCAAAACCATACCTCAAGACTGTGGTGTTTGATGGAGCCGACCATTGGCTACATATCACTGAAACCTGCATGAAGGTTGATGATTTGGATCTTGGTGTTGACGGTATCGCTGTTTCGGGCAAGAAGGCCACCACTCAAATTGGCCGCTTCAATTGGAACATTCGTGCTACTCGCTATCAAACGGCTATGGTCGCTCTCCGTGAACTATGTCGTGGTGGCGTTCACTGCTATGTCATTACCCACATGAAACCGGGCTACGACTCGTCGGGCAACGAACTTGCTGGGCAAGACACCCCGAAGTGGCTCAAGGGCACAGAAGGGCACCTGCAACAAGTCATTCACACTGAACTTGAAGAGGAACGCAACGAATCCGGTGAACTCACTGGTGTTGTCCGTGGCTACGCTGTGATTATCGCTGACCGCACTTCACTCCAAGCGTCGGGTCGTGTCCTGCTCTTTGAGAGGAACGACGACGGTGGTGTTTGGCATGGATGGCCTAAGATCTCCGCTGGCGACTTCAATGTCCCAAGAGGTGATGCTTGATGGTCGGCTTCCGTATGCTTCAACACAACCTGCTGGGTTTCCTCAAGGGCTTTGAGGGCATGGATGATTTGGTCGTCAATGTCAGTGAAGAAGGCTTGGGTTCCGCAGGAACTCTTGACAAAGCGTATTTCATTCAACGGCACACTTCTTTCCGTGAAGGAGAGGGATGTGTTGACGCTGGGTCAATTGCGCTCGGCCAATTATCCACCTTCACTTCACTCATCAAGGAATGTGGCATTGGAAACGAAGAAGTGAAAATTGTTCTTCACGACGATGGCAAGATCCATGTCGCTGGCTCAAGCACTTCCTTCACTATGCCGTCGGTCAATTCGGCCTCTTCACAGGCTGGCGTTGAACAAGTCGTGAAACTGATTGATGATTCAAGAGCCAACGACTTCAACAAGTTCGGTTCGGGTGAACTGACCTTCGCTCAATCGTTTGAAGGACAGCGTTTTCAACAAATGCGAAACACTGGGAAATCCATACAGAACGGTGCGCTATTCTGTCTTGAATCAAATGTCGCTGGGCTGACCCTTAGCGTCAAGCGTGATTCAATCCGCATGGAATCAACACTTGAACCATTGACAAACAACCTCGCTGATGAAAGCGAAGGTGTTCTCAATTGGTTTGGAAAGTGGCTAATGGACGCTCTCAAGGCTATGCCGGGGAATGGGACTGTCTATTTGCACGGAGGCAACGACAGCCCCTTGCTCATTCGCCACGAATCACCCGACGGTGATTTTGGAACAACAGCCGTTATCGCTCCCCGCCAAGAAGAAGGCGGGGCATCGGCGTGATTATCCAAACATACGAAACCGATGATTCGGAGTGCCCTTCGATCTATTTGCGATACCGTGATGAAAACGGTGTGGTGATGGAGGCTCACGATGGGACATTCCGACCATACTTCTATGTGGCCGCTGACAGCGATACACCACGAATCACCGAGTTATTTGACGAACGGTTCGTTGGCTGGTATGCTGGTGAAAGGACGGCCAAATCTTTGGACGGCAGGGAATTGATTTCAATTGTCGCACCGAGTCCGAAAGATGTCAAACCTATGCGAGAACTTTGCGACGAAACATGGGAGGCTGACATTCACTTCCCCGACAGGTATGCTATTGACAGCATTGATCCGCAGGATATTCCCGACTGGTTCCCGAACATGGTTCGGGCTGGTGGCTTTGACCTTGAATGGAACGAGCAAGGAGAACTCACTGCTATGGGCTTCACCACGAACGGTGAGGTTGTCCAGCAGTGGTCTTGGCATCCAACCTATGAGGGTGTCCTCAACCCATACCGTTCCGAGAAGGAAATGCTTGAAGCATTTGCATTGGCGTTTGAGGAATTAGATCCCGACCTTATCACCACATGGTCGGGCAACCGTGCCGACTGGCCTAAAATGTATGAACGCTACAAACACCATGACATTGGCTTTGACTGGATGTCGCCTCTCTCGGAGTTCAGCACTTCACCACCAATGATCCACCTCCCACGCAGTGGAGTCTATGACGACGGGACTCAAGTGATACCCGGTCGCATGACCGTTGACCTCGCTGACAGGAACCACGGCTTTGAGCGTGTGTGGCGGGACGCAGGAAACGGTCAATTGTCCGACCGACGACTGGGTGCTGTTGGCAAGGTGGCGTTCCCCGATAACCCCGAATTATGGAAGATAGACACCAAAGGAATATCACATCACGACCTTTGGCTCAACCATTTTGAGGATTTCCTGCACTATCACCGTGCTGATGTTTTACTCACAGATCGCCTTGACAGGGAATATCATGTCACCCGATTCTTCATGGCTTTACAACGAGTCTGTGGCGTATCGTTTGGTTCTGTATTTACAGTGAGCCGCTTCGCAAGAGGATTGCTACGCCGAAGGGCGACATGGGCGGCACCCACAGGGACATACAAGAAGGGAACTGGCGATTCATACGGCGGTGGCTTTGTAGCCGAGCCGAAAACAGGCCGACATAACAATGTCGCTGTCTTTGACTATCGTGCCATGTATGCCGAGATTCAGCGGGCTGACAACATCAGTCCCGAAATGCTTCGGCACGAAGCAGGGGAGAATACCCGTGCGGTCGGCAACGGCACACATTGGAGTCAAGAGAGGGTTGGGGTATTGCCCCAACTGCAAATGGATCTGGCCGATGCTCGCAACGAAGCGAAGGCCGAGATGAAGAAGCACGAACCGGGTTCATCGGAATACGCTGGCTTCAACACACTGCAATTAGCCTTCAAGCGTGCCGCCGCCAGCGTATATGGCCTCATGGGACACACAGGTCATGGTGAAGCACACAGAACTGTTGCCGCTACTATCACCTATGTTGGTCGATCACTGGTTTCACGCCTCATGGATGTGTGCGAAGAGATGGGCTATGAGCCATTGGCCGGACACACCGACAGCGCATACATCGGAATCGGCGACAACGACGGCCATGAGATAGCCGATGCCTTAACACGAACGATACAGAAAGAGTTCAACAGCGAGCGATTCGTGGTGGAGTATGAGAAACTGATGAAGTCATGGGTTGCCGCCAAGAAGAACAGGAACTTCGGCTGGGTGATATGGCCGAAGCAGGGACTACACTGCACTGGCTTTGAGATGAAGAAGTCCAATGCCGCACAGATCACCAAACGCATTCAAGAAGTGGCCTTTGAGGCCGTTTGCCGTGAGGACGCCAGTGAAGACGACATTCGGGATTTGGTGAACACATGGATTTCCGGCGTGCGAACTGTGGTGAAGCGTGAGGCTCTTGTTATGCGCTCTCGCTTAGGCAAGAAGCCGGAAAAATACGGACAGCAGGGTGGGTTTCAAGGAGCCGCTAAGGCATACAACCGACTGAACCCCGACAACCGATTTGAGAAGGGCGATGGTGTCCCCCACACATACACTACAAAGGGGATCGAAGCATACCGAACCCCCGAAGAACTTGAAGAATTAGACATAGATTTCACGGCTGTGATAGAAAAGCAAATTATAGCCCCCGTTTCCCTCATCTTTGAGGCGATGGGTTGGCGACAGCCGACGGCAGATGGCTCAAAGCCTCAAGAGTGGTGGTAAAACATGGAAGAGAAACAGGATATTGCGATGGTGTCGTTCAGCGGCGGAAAGGATTCAACGGCTATGTTATTGAGGATGCTTGAACTGGACGATCCAAACTATCCGATTCACCGCATTGTATTCGCTGACACTGGTTTTGAGTTCCCCGAACTTTACGACTACATCAAGCATGTTGAAAAATACATTCAAGAAAAATACCCCGAAAAAGGATTGCACATTGAACATGTGTTCTCAAAGAAGTCATGGAACGAGTGGTTCTATGGCAAGGTGACGAGGGGCAAAAACGAAGGAAATGTTCGTGGGGCACCCCTCATCGTTTATCCTTGCTACTGGGCGAGAGAAGCCAAACTCTATCCTCTTCAACGGGCGACTAAGGAATGCACGATCAAGTATGTCGGTATCGCCATAGACGAGAAGAGGCGTGTGTCAAAGACCGCAAAGGAGGACGGCATTCGTTATCCTCTCATTGAGTGGGGCTGGACAGAAGAAGACGCTTTCAAATACCTTGACAAACTTGACATGGTGAACCCATTGTATGTCAATTTTCAACGCTTGGGGTGCTTTCACTGCATCAAACAACCCACTTCATCGTGGTATGTTCTATGGAAAAAATATCCAGATCTATGGGCGCAAGCCAAGCACTGGGACGAGGAAAGCCGAAAGGTTTCCCCAATGAAGCACGGGATGAACCAATACAACACCCTTGCTGAAATGGAACAGAAGTTCGCCGATGGATTCGTGCCCGAAGGCCGACGGCCATTTGAATGCAATTCCTGTGATGCGGTGAGCATTTACCACGACGATCAACAGGGTATTGTTGAAATGTGGGGAGGGGAAGAGGAACTACACAGCGACGATGCCATGTCATGCGAAATCAATGACCCCGGAAACAAGTCAGTCCTTGAGCAATTTGAATGGGTCAAGAAAGACGAACAGCCCGAACCAAAGGAGTGGTGGTGAATGATTACCCATAAGCCACCACGCCCATACCCTGTGCCGAACCATGAGGACTTGTTCTCATGTTATGATTGGCACCCCGGTATGCCCGACAACATCATTCTCCGTATGAGCAAGTCCTCGCTGGGCGAGTCCACCTTTTGCGCTCAACAATACGGCCTAAAACGAATCGTTGGTATGAAGGAACCACAGAACGACAACATGCTACGGGGCACCAATGTCCACGACGCTGTTGAAGGATTCTATGACAGGGTGGATATTGAAAAGGCAAGTGCCGAAACTGACCTTGATGGCTATTTCCGTGAGTGCTTCCCCACTTCAAAGGAAATCCGTTCGGCACAGGATTCGTTCTTTTTGGATGAAGATCTGCACATTGACCGTTTCCGTGTGAAGGAGATTGACCGCTTCAACAACAGCGACCCCGAACACTTCCTGCCGACTGGCAACGAGATGGAGATTGATTGCGTGGTTGAAATTAAGGTTGACGGACAACCCCAACGCATACATATCAACGGTTTTATTGACCGCATTTACACTAACCCCGACGGGACACTACACATTCACGAACTCAAGACAGGTGCTTGGAAAGAAGCCAAATACAAATACGAGGCTATGAGAAAGGAAATGGCGTTTTATGTGTGGGCGTTGCGAAAGGCTGACCCTTCGGCACAAATCACCCACTGGGGGTGGGATCACACTAAGGGTGTCAAGGGCACCGATACCGAAGACGCTGAAATGTTCCGCTTGGTGGAGGCAGTTCGTGTCAAAGAACTGGGCTTGATGATGGCTGATATGCAAAACCTCGTCCGTATGCACCGACGCTACAAGGGCGACGGCGACATCAGCATGTTCCCACTTATTGCACCCGGTCGCCAATACTCAATTTGCGACCCGTGGTGCGCTCTCAAAGAGTTCTGTCCTCGTTATCAAACACACTTGGAGTGAGCAATATGACACGAAGCACAGAACTAATACACGGAGATTGTATCGCTATACTTGAGAAAATGGAGGATAACAGCGTTGACTCAATCGTCACCGATCCACCATACGGACTGTCCTTCATGGGCAAGAAGTGGGACTACGATGTGCCTTCGGTTGAGATGTGGAAAGAGGCTTTCCGAGTATTGAAACCGGGAGGATATTTGCTATCATTTGCTGGTTCTCGCACATATCACCGCATGGCCGTGAACATAGAGGACGCTGGCTTTGAAATCCGTGATCAAATCATGTGGGTCTATGGGTCGGGCTTCCCAAAAAGTCAGTCCGTCAGTAAGAACATTGACAAAAAAGCGGGTCGCTATGTTGAGGGAGAAGTCCTCCCTTCATCACGAACAGTGAAAGGGCCATTGGGATTTCAAATGAAAGAGAAAACAGCGGAGAACCCACAAACCGACGAAGCGAAAAAATGGGAGGGGTGGGGTTCATCCCTCAAACCTGCCCATGAGCCTATCGTGGTCGCCCGCAAGCCCCTTATCGGCACTATCGTTGAGAATGTGCTTGAGCATGGCACAGGCGGTTTGAACATTGACGGTTGCCGAATAGCCACCAACGAGAAATTATCCATTGGTAGCAACAACAGGGAGAATGCCGTTGTCAATTTTGGCATGAAAGACAACAAAGAAGCACAGGATCAACACGCTTTAGGGAGATTCCCCGCCAATTTCATTCACGATGGCTCGGATGAAGTCGTGAACCTGTTCCCTCAATCCAATGGTGGTGCGTTCCCAAAGAAGTCCAATGTGGCTATGGGTGAACATTACGAAGGGGGATGGGGGAATGTGGACAACGGGGTTCGCACCGAGATGGGAAATGGTTCAGCCGCCCGATTCTTTTACTGCGCTAAAGCGAGCAAAGCGGAAAAGGACTTTGGTTTGGAAGACAAAGAACCGCAACTTGTTGCGTGGAGCAATCAAGCAAAAGCCGAATTGAAGCGTGGGAGTGAGGATTTCAAGCACGAAAACGACGAAGCGAAGCCTTCGTCTTTACACAACAAAGTTGAATACCGAAAAAACATACACCCAACGGTTAAGCCCGTTAATTTGATGAAATACCTATGCCGACTCGTCACGCCTCCCAACGGAGTCGTCTTAGATCCGTTCATGGGGAGTGGAACTACTGGTATTGCGGCGAATGTGGAGGGCTTCAATTTCATTGGCATTGAGCGTGAAGAAGAATACATCGGCATCGCTCGCCATCGGATTTCACATTGGGTTGAAATAGAGGAACAAAAAGTGCGTGTCCTTCGGGCGCAAAGGTCGCTCTTTGAATGGTGAGTATTATGACACGAAGCACCCACATGTTCCGACATTTTCCCCGTGAGGTGGATATGCGAAAGCGGAAAGTGGTGCATAACATGGACGAACTGCAACGCTATGTCGCCGCCACGAACGGTGCTGACAACCTCACCACTACGGTCTATGGTTTCCGTCAATTAAAGACGAAAGGGAACCGTGGTGAATACAACACGGCTGTGATCCCACACTTCGTCATTGACATGGACTATGAACGAGCCATGAAAGAGAGTGTATCAGCCGCCCAAGCGGGCGACAGGTGCTTCAAAGAAGTCTATGCGCTTCATCAGCACCTTGTGTCAAACGACTGGCGGCACGCTATGTGGTTCACCGGAGGCGGTGTTCATATTTGGGTCAGCCTTGACAAAACATACGAACCGACTTCAATTGAACTCGGTGACTTCTTGCTCACTGGTCGTAAAATGATTGACGGCTGGGTTAAGAAGTGGGACTTGTCCACTCTCGATCCAGTGGTTTCATTCCGACCCGACAGGCACATTCGCATTCCTAACACATACAATTTCAAACGGGGGCTATGGGGTATGCCGCTGACAACCGAAGACCTTGAAGCAGGTTGGCCGTCAGTCATAGCCAAAGCCGACGAGCCTCATGGGGGCATGAAGCCATACGGCACGAAAGGTATGGTTATCAAGACCAAGAAGCGAGATCCCGATGCACCATTTGAGGCTGACCCTGTGGATGTGGACATGAAGAAGGTCGGCAACCTCACTATCCTCCCCTGCTTGGCGTCAGCCGCCTGTGAAAAGGGGAGCAACCCTACTCACGAAGCGAGAGTGTATCTTGCCATGTATTTGCAGGACAGGCTACGCTCCTTCGCAAGACCCCCTCGTTCATCGCCAACCACCAACCGTAGCATCAAAGACACCATCGTGTCGTTCATTCGGGACTTGGATTGGTCGGACTACAAAGAGGACATCACCGTATCATACATCAACCATAATGTGGATCGCTACTACAAATCACCATCGTGCCGAACCCTTCACCAAAAGGGGTATTGTATCGGTCGTTGCCCGTTCTATGACAGGAGTGGCGGAGTATGAATTATCCAATTAGAAAATCAATTTTTCAATTGGAAAATGTCAAAACAGAATCCAATTGGAAATACGAAAATGGAGAGGAATGAGATGCGATTAACAACAAGGCTATGTGCCGACAGAAAATGTAAAAACTTAGCAAGAGCCGGATTCCGCAAGTGCCCATCGTGCATAAGCGGAAAGGTGATTAAAGATCTAACTGGGGAAGAGGAATGAAGCCGGAGTGGAATTGGATGAGCGACGAAAAAGACATTGAAAAAATACGAGCAAAAAAAGTGGCCGAGATGCAAGCAAAAGTGAAAGGCATGGAGAAGGATTTTGAAGAAGTCCAAGCCATGCAAAACCAATTCACTTGGAAGGACTTCGGGTTTGAAGAACCCGACTGGGGATTCCGTTTGAGTGAAACTATGGAGGGTGCCTTTGAAGTATGCCAACAAGGCCAAATAGTCGCTATGACGGCAGACCCAAAATGGGCCTTACTCGTCACCGACCTGCTCAACCGGGCACGGCTGGAAGAACTAATCATGTCAAAGCAAAATACAGGTGCCGAGGGTGCGCCAAAGGAGTGAAAACCGTGCATCCAATACACCGTCTTTGCCACCGCTGTTTCACTGCACTGCGAAAGCGACATCCCGAAGTATTGAAAGGTGATTGAATGGTTGAAAAAATCCTATACATTGACAATCGTGAACGATCTGGCCTTGAAGAAGCCGTCAAAAAACAAGCCGACAAGGCAAAAATCAAGTGGGAACTTAACCAAAACTTGATCACGGACTACTGCTACGGTCAAATCGGCATTGAGGCTAAGAGTATTGCCGACTACATGCAATCCCTCCAAAGTGGACACCTTGCTCACCAATTGGAGAACATGGATGAGAACTACAACCGCATGATATTGGTTATTCATGGCAAACTGGACGCCTATGTGGCAAGCCTCAAGCGAAGAGGCAACAGGACACCATACGCCCGCATTCAAGCGCAGTTCTTAGGTTCATTGTCAAGACTTGATGTTGACTTTGACTTAACAATCATGCAATTCCCTACTCCCTCCGCCGCCGCCTACTGGATCGTGAAACGATGTGAAAAGGACGGCACTCTTGGGAGCATTAGCACATACCGCACACTCCGTCGCACCTCAAGCGAGGATATACGGATTGACGGACTCCGTGGTATCGGATGTAGTGAGGCTATCGCAAAGCGTTTGCTGTCTTCTTTCGGGTCAATCGCTGAAATTGCTGGGGCTTCTGTGAAAGAACTGATGAAACTTGAAGGCATTGGCAAAGTCCGTGCTAAGTCCATTGTTGAGGCACTAAACAGCGAGTCGGCTGTGGTGAAAGAGAGAGTCAAAATTACCAATGCCTAAGTCTTGATATAGGGGATAATGATAGGGACAATTCCAACGGAGGCAAAAGCATGACAGTATCAATTAACAGCGACATGAACGACATGATGGCGCAACAGCGACAGTGGGATGATTATGCCGTCGTCAGCAGTGACAACGATGGATCAGCGTTCATTCGTGGCTACATTGAACGGTTTAACACTGTGTCATTCTTCAATGAATACGCTGGTTTGTTGTCCTTCTTTTTCGTCATGGGACAGTTATGTGCCCCATACATGAGAGTCCCTATACACGGCACCTACATTGACTGTCGTGTTCACACCTATTGGATTCAACAATCAAGAACAGGAAAGTCCATCGCATGGGAGTTCACTGATCGGTTGCTTGAGGCATGTGGCATTGAGAGCGACACCTTCACAGCAGGGTCGGACGCTAAACTCATCGGAACAGTCCAACAAACGCCCGTAGTGGACGACAATGGGCGTCCAACGGGTGAAGTCAACCACATTACCGTTCCCGGCCTTCTAAACGGCTACAAGACGCTTCTCTTTGACGAAGCGTCCATCCTACTCAACGACTCCAAAGCCCACTTCTCCGACAAAATCCTATACCTCCAACAAGCGATGGCTCCATTGGGGTCAAGAACTAACATCCTCGTAAAGCACCTTGTTGGTGGCGATGTGAGGACTCCATCGGGGGTATCACTTTGGATGACAACCTATCCACCAAAGGACATCATGGCGCATGTGCTGGACAAAGGTTTCTTTCAGCGTGTGTTCCTGTTTCAAAACGACATCACCAGTGAACAGCGACAAACCACCAGCGAACATCGTGTCGGTGGTGCATACATGCGAACTGACGAGCGAATCATGGACTACGGGACACTCGCTGAATACTTGCAGGGTTCCGTCGATCTGATGAAGAACCGTCTGTTTGACGCTATGGGCATAACATGGGAAACTGTGGAGATTCGCAACGAAGATGGGGAAATAGAAGAACGCCGCATAGAGCGTGATGAAGTGTGGAGGCGCATTCCCGAAGGGGAAAGGGAACAAGCCGCTATGCGCCACGCACACGACATATTCACTGTATCGGCTGGTTATCACCCAGCATTACTCAATGCGGTGGACGACTACTACGGGCTGGTGAACAATATAGCCAGCGAGGCCGTGAGAGAAACAGCCTTGTCGTTCCTCCCAAACATTGAGAACTACACCATGATTTTCGCAAACTTGATTGCCGTTCTCATGCGTGAAGATCAAATCACAGAAGACCACATTATGATGGCAAGTGAAATCATTTTTGACAACCTACATAACCTCACCATTTGGCTTGAACAGAAGGAGTCCGTCAAGGATAAGAAGAAGGTCACTGCGGAGCGTGCTTCATGGACAAAGGCGGCAAGCATGTGCAAGAAATATACCAGCGAAAAAGACGGCGTTGAGCGTGTTATGCAATCAGATCTGCTCAAGGTCTATGCGGCTCAACAGTCCGTTGCCGACATCACTGCTGAACGCCGATTTAAGGCATTAAGGAAAGGCGGGCAGGTTGAAATCGTTAAGCAAGGAAAGGGCGGCAGGAATTATGTCGCCTTCAAATGGGGTGCTTGAGTATGATGGGAATTGCCGTGTTGTTTGACACAGCCCTTGAGGATGATGGATGGCGGGGTGAACTGAAACCCCTGCTAATCGCCACATGGGATGGGCAAAAGGCCATCGTTTATACCGACATTTCAATGAGTGAAAAATCCCTCAAGGTTGAATTGAGGGACATTGAATCCTTTGATTATGACATACTTAATGAAGCGGTCGGCCATAACCTGCACGGCAAGTTCCGTGAGGGCACCTTTGATGTGTTGAGAGCCGTAAAAAAGGCCAGTGCCCCTGTTCTCCAAAACGAAGGCAAGCGGTTTGACTTGTATGATCTTGCTCGCTGGAACGGGGTGCGTAGCCTCCCTGTTGAACTGATTTCACGAATGAGGAAAGGTGTTTCATGGATGAAAGGTCAGCACATAAACTGTGCAAGGTGGGCCATTGAAGACGCTATGATGTGCTATGATCTGTATCATGCTGTGAAAAAGAACAAGCGAGTTCGTTTCCTTGACACGAAAACCGGAAAGAAGCCTTATGCCGATGTTTCGTGGCCTATCACTGACGAAGAGGAATGAGCATGGGTAAATGGTGGGAATGTCGCTCCGGCGGGTGTTTTGGCACGGACGGTGAGAATCATAAAATGTTCACCAGTGCTATGCGAAAGCCTTGTTGTAAAATGTGTGGTCGCAAAGTCCAAATGTATTTGATGGAACCTCAACCACCCGACCCCGATAAAGCGGAAAAGCCACATCGTTTCAACGATTTGATGGATCAGTGGATTCGCCAATACCGCAAATAATCAATACAATTTGGTTTGGGTGCTTCGTGCTAAACCGGGTATCGGCCCTTCAATCCCTTTCAATCCGAACATCTCCACCTGTGGGAAATTGTTTGCTTTCGGTGAGCGTAGCCACGGGAAAATAGTGTAGCCGGAATCTATGACATCCTTGATGTATTGTTCAAGGGGCTGATGTTGATCCTTCGCATACATGTAATTGGATAGGATGGATGGGCCTTCGTGTTCACGACCCATTTGCAGGATTTTTCTTTGGAAATCGTCGTATGTTCTTCCTTGACGCTGTAATGAGGTCGCCCCATAATCCATATCACGGCCAATATACGGCGGATCTAGATACAACAAATCAGTCGGTCGCAACAATTCGTGGAGGTCAAAAGCGTCGCCGTGTCGGATGTCCACCCCTTTGTAGCGTGGAGCATAGGAGTTAAGGTTGATTGAACCAGCATGGTGAGGGAAAGCCCGCCAATTGCCAACCTTTTTGCGTTCAGCGTCAGTCAGTCCAGCCGCATTCGCCCTGTCTTTGAGAGTCTTGCCTTGTTGTTGTTCTGTCAATTGGAATAGACGCTCAACCTCTTCGTTGTTATCACGCCAAGACTGATAGGGAACACGGCCTTCTGTATAAGGGACAGCGTAGTCCCCATCAAACCCTCCCATCGGCACCGTTTTGCCCTTCTCGTTGACTTCTGTGCGCCCAGCCCAGTCCACCCCTCGCCAATCAGTTCGGTAAGAAGACAGGTTGTTGCCCACAAACAGCCGAGCAAGGTCAGTGAGTTCTTGTTGCGAAAGTTCTTCGCCGTCAACATCCCTTCTTTCACGAATAGCGTTCATAGCGTCAATGGCTGTGTTATGAGCCTCTTGGGATTGAGGAATTGCTACATCACCCAAACCTCTCTTTGCCTGTTGGTGAACATTCACGATGTCGGGGTTCATGTCATTCATCAACCCCGTTCCCCGATTCATACCCAACACGAAAGACCCACTTCCCGTCATTGGCTCCACTGGTCGTTCCCAATCGCCCAAATGCCGAGCCATCGCACGGAACTTTGGCATTTCGCTCGTTTTTCCGCCCTCCCAATTGATGAAGGTTGAGAGCATGTTGTTCTCGGAATCGGTGAATCCCGGCATAGCGTCAAAAATAGGTTGATGGTCTATGCCCGCCAAACGAGCATCCCTCATGGCCTTGAACGGTTTCCCTATGCGCCCCTTTGCTTGAAACGGTGGTTCGGGCAAAGGGTTGGCTTCTTTGTCTTGGTTAAACATGCGAAGGGCTTCAACCACCATAGGATCCATTTCGTCAATATCCTCAAAATACTGACCGTTGAAAACAATGCCCTTCATGATCGACCACGCTTGATCGAATGCTTCGGGGCTATTTAACAAACGCTTCACCTCAAATGCTGACGGGACATTGAAGCGATAATTGCTTGGCGTTCAGCCTCTTCGTCACCGTCGTTTTCGGGTGGTATTTGGACAAGGTTGAATACCTCATAAATCAAAAAAATACACACCACTGTTATTATCGCAAATGTCAAACTCCAAATCATCATCTATCCCTCGTTGGTCGCTGTCCACCTGCACCTAAAGAGCGACGCATTTTAGGTCTTGCGCCCGAACCACTCCCACGCTTCTTAGATCGCTTGTATCTGTTGGCCGTTCGCTTAGATTTGTTTTTGCGGGAAACTCCCCACGCCCTTCTTTTAGCCTGTCGTTCAGCACGACCAGCCAAAGGGTTCTTTGAATATCCTTGAAACTTTCCTTTCAAGACGCCGAATCCGACATCTGCGGCACGGGCTTCAACCTCGGTCGTGCGTGCCGCCATAGTTCACCGCACGCAGGACATTCCCATAAAAATATCCTTTCTCGGCTCCCTGCATAGAAGCCATTGATGCGTAAAGCAAGAACGCCGTCGCCACAGCCGGGACAATCCTGCGTGACCTTAGCACGGTATTTGTTCCTCGATCCGAGCAAGTCCAAACTGCCCATCTCAATACCCCGCATGAGTGTATGTGATTTCAGCCGAACCCGGCACCGCCGCCACCGCCGTGACGCTCACAACCTTGCCGCTGACAGTGTAGTGAACATTTTCCACCCAAGCCTTCGTGCTTGACCCGTCGGCGTTTGTCCACAAAATACTGATTAAATGAGTGTTGGCCGCACCTGTGGCACTGGCGAGGGGTGTGCAAGCGAGAGCCGTTAAAGCCCCAGCCCCACCACCGACCGATAGGATTTGCTTTTCAATTCTGTGAACAGGAGTGATTTGATACGAACCACCAGCACCAGCACCGACCGCAATATCCGATTGATAAAAGAGGTGGGTTTGTCCTGCACCATGTGGTAAAGCAAGGGCTGGTTGATGTCCAAGTGGATCTCTCGCATAAAACACACCAAGTCCGGTTTCGGGCAAGGTTCCTGCCGTCAAGGAGGGGCTGGTGCCGTAGTCGTTAATTGGGTCTGTGGGTGTCCCGTCCGATTTAACCAAAGTAGTCAAAGGCATAGGGCCACCACGAATGAACATGCGCTTGTCTTCAATCGCCGCTACATTCAACGGGCTGGCGTATGTGATTCTCATAGCCGCTAAAACGACCGATTGCTTCACTAAGTGTGAATAAGGCATTTGAGGATAAAGACCAGTGGTGACATCCACAATAGGCCCACAAACAAGACCGATGTTGTTTGTCCCATTCAATTCGGGATCAACAATGACAAGAACCCAACACTCTTGATTTGAGCCACTTGGCAAAACCATACC
>Ga0098056_1000074_pt1 | contig 35380 bp, 51 predicted proteins | sample 17BtaG_FD_92583 | JGI IMG/M metagenome (GOLD analysis project Ga0098056, IMG submission 92583) | Marine viral communities from the Subarctic Pacific Ocean - 17B_ETSP_OMZ_AT15314_CsCl metaG | ecosystem: Environmental > Aquatic > Marine > Oceanic | place: Subarctic Pacific Ocean | collected...
AGCCGCTTGACTTCTTCAAGGAGAAGTGGTGCATCTGCTATGAGTTGTGTATTGGGATGGTCGTTGTCAGTGAAGTAAGATGTCTCAGTCACCAACACCCCGTTTGCATCTACAATGTCAAGGTGAGAGCCTTCATCATCGTATGGTTGTCCTTCGGCAGTTCGCCACGGCCCTTCTGTGTGCCCTTCGTATTTGTCTGTGTCAATCATTTCCCCGCCTCCTAATGTTCCATCGGGTATTGCATACAGAACATCTAAGGTGGTCATGCCATTCTGTTCCTGTGTGAATGAAGGATATGTCCTCCATGCAACACTCCTTTATGTCTCGCTCATCACTCATTCAATCATCTCCTTCACTTGCCATTTCTCAAAACCTATCACATCTTTAATGAGAGTGTGCATCCATAGGTCGTACTCCATGTTCTTTCCTATCAGTTCAAGTGTCTTGGTCAAATGCTTGACATGTTCTAAGAGAAGTGGTGCGTCATGCAATAGTGCGGAGGTAGCCTCATGTTGTTCAATCGTTTCAGCGTTCTTTAGCATCCACTTAGACCAAGCCCAAGTCTGTCCTTCACTTGCTAAGTGTCCTTCGTATTTGTCTGTGTCAATCATTCTTCTTCGCCTCCTTGACATTCTTCGCACAAACCTTGCTTGTTCATGTCCTCCAATGGGTAAGCGAGGGAACACCCTAAGCAATAGCCCATGAGTATTCCTTTCTTTACTCCCTCGATGTAGTCTTCGTCGTGTCCTGTATATTTGTCTGTGTCAATCATTCTGTTCCCTCCAAAATTCCGATAGCATATCCCATTGCTTGCTCGTAAAATCCAATGAGGTCGCCTATGTCTTGAGCCGGAGTAGGGCTTGTAAATTCAAGCAATTCCTCCGGTGGGTTGTCCAGTAGTGTACTGATTGCTCTTGAAATTACTTCACGCAACCGCTTGACTTCTTCAAGGAGAAGTGGTGCATCTTCAATCAACAGTTGTTTGGCAATTCGTATCATGTCGTGGTTCTCGTACTTGTCTGTGTCAATCATTCCATCCACCCCAAAAATTCATCCAACTCTTTTGCGAGGGTGCGCTCGCCTCTATCCCTTATCCAATCAGCAGTAACCAGTATTTGTCGCTTACAATCCTCAAGTTGCTTACGCAACCGCTTGACTTCTGCGAGTAGTTCTTCTGCTAATTCCCATAAGTCACGGTGTTGCATACCATTCTCAAGGAGTTCTTCGCACTTGTTTGTGTCAATCATAGCCAACCCTCCTGCGCTTTAGGAGTCTCTTTCTTAGCAGGGAAACACTTGGGGCATTTGTCCAAGGCCATAGCCTGTTTGTCCGTCATGTTCGGGTGATTACCCATGAGTGTCCCGCACTTGTAAGTGGGGTTCTTGAAGTCATATCGTCGACTCCCTATGTGGAGCATCGTTTTCTCGGCCATGAAACGAATTAACGCTGATGTTCCTATAAACCCCTTCTTTGACAGACGAGGCAGTCCGACCATCTTTCCTTTATGATGCGTCTTTGTCTACATGAGGGGCATAGGGAAGAGAGTCCTTGTTCGATAGTCGACATCGTGCTGAACGGTCTTGAGTAAAGCAAATCTTCCTCCTCTTCGATTATTTCTCGGTTGATGGAATAAACAGCCTGCTTGGTCTTGACACCCGTCCCTGTGTCGACCATCTCGTAGCCTTCCTGTACGATTTGCAGGTTTTTAGCAAGCATAGCCGTCAGCGAAGACTCGTTCGGGAGTGTGCGGAACTCGCCGCTTGCGAGTAACTTTCCGAAGACCTCTACTCTCGTCATTGGTCCGTCGTCGAACAGTATCTTCGCTATCGTTCTGCGAAGTCTCGCATTGTTCTTGGCTGCCATCATGCAGCCCATATCGCAAAGCCTATATGAGACTATTCATCGTGCATCCCGATATAGGCCAATTCTGCTCCACCAGCCCATGTCCCGTTCGTTTCGTGGAAGGGAGGTGCTTCTTTGCGATTGACACCGAATATCATCCAAAGAAAGAATGAACCCCAATGTCTCTTGAAGGGGAAGAGTGTGAATATCCAAAGCCAAAGGCAACAACCTTCTGCGAACGATACATCTAAAGCCAATCAACCACGCCCTGCATTTTCTTTTTGGCTTTCTTGGGTAGCGTGTCCTTAGCCTGCACTCGCAAATCATTCCCCACCTTCGGGTCGTGAGTCGCTATGATGTCTGCGTACAAGTCCGACTCTCGGAAGCCATTCGGTAATGTCTCGTCCTGCGATTTCTTTTTCGGGTATGTGGTGCGAAGCACAGGCGTAGTACCGAAACAGATAGCGGCCATTTGGTAATACTCCGGCGTCCAAGTGAAACCTTTAGCAAGAAGTCGCCAAAGGTCGATATTCCTATCGTTCTCACGAAGGAATGCGAGCATGAGTGGGATGGGTACGCCTCTCGCCATAGCCCATGTCCGGTTGCGGTCCTTCCATCGAAGGACTGATTGAATCTTAGGCATGAAGTCATTCTTCTTGCGATTCATTGTCTTGTCGAAGATAACGGATTCGTGGTCCTTCAAGTCCGGAGCCTGCTCGCAGACGAACACCATGCGATATGACACATAGGGAAGCCATGCGAGGCAATCCTCTTTCTTGGGTCTCTTCTCATGTACGATGAGCGTTAGGTCTTCACAGGAAGGAGAGCAAAGAACCTCTTTGCCCTCGACATACTCCCCTTCACGGTACGGGGTAGCATCACGCGTAAAAATGAGAATTCCCATCTTCATACGCTCCTTCGTCCATTCGATGAAATTCCTTGATACCCTTTGCTGTGCGAGAGAGCAATTGCCCCCTCGACTCCATGATTCGCAGGAAGCGAGACACCGAATAGACATTGATTGACATTGTCCTTTGCGGCAACTCCTCCATGACGCGTGGGAGTAATTGGTCGGCTGTGAACCAGTCGCTCAAGTCCCAATTTTGGACTGCGGCGGCGACAGCAGGTTGACGGTACTTCTTGCTCATTCCATCTCCTCCGTTTGAATCTTAATCAAGTGTGCGGTAGTCGGGGCGAGGTAGCCCTGTATGTACGCTAACACAAGCGAGGTGTTGGAGTCCTCGACGGATATGTTCGCCTCGCTCTCTTCCCCGTCGAGGTGCTTGAAGGTCAATGTGTATTTGACCTTCATTCAGTTGACCCCCCATCGTCCCAATTCTTGTCGGGCATTGAAGCGTGTAGGTCTTCGACCTCACACTGCTTGCAGTGCAAGACGCCCTGCATAGCGGGTCTGTGCTTGAGTGGCTTATTACACTTCATGCTTTCACCCCATCGTGCCTTTCGTACAGGTAGCATTCAGCACAGTGCGGTTCACCGTCCAGCCACCTAATTTCTTCAATATCTTCAATCAGTCCACAGGCTACGCAATCAATCATCTCATTCCTCCTCCAATATCCCTATAAACGGGTCGTTCATATAAACCCACCGCTCAAATCTTCTCATCTGCCCTGCCGTCAGTGACCAGCACTCACGGACATGGCTTTTGAGAATCATGTACCTGCCGGAATACCAACGGACGCCTTGTAGCGTCAAGACTCCGATAAGCCCATCGTCGAGCATCCTTTTTGCTAAATGAGGGAATTCGGATTCGGGAATTGGTCGAGCAATCAATTGATTGAAATGCGCCTTCCACTTTACCTTCTCTCCGGCCTTCATTATCGCACCACCCGCATATAGCCGCAGTAGATAGTCTGCCCATCCCTGTATTTTTTACAGGAGTTATACGAAGCGTGTGCCTCCTTCCCGCAATTCGAGCATCTGCGTAATTTCTTGTGTAGGTGACTTGCCGACATTATCGCACCTCCTCCCATACTGCGTCTTGAATGTGAGTAGGTGCTTTGAGAGCCGCTACTTGCAACTCGATTTGGTTTAGCAACTTAGGCTCCTGTCGCAGAACATCGACGAGGATGCCCATAACGCCTGTCACCTGTTGCTGTGCGAGTAGCAACTGCGAGTCGACACCGATTTCTTGCTTGAGAGTACCAATCAACTTTAGCGAAGAGTTGGCCTGTCCAATGAGACGAGTCGCATTTGCGAGCCATTCGCCGTCGATACCCGACCTACTCTTTTCCTCTTCCCACTCATCGAGCCATCGTGTGATGCGAGAGAATATGTCTTCGGCCATATCTAAGGTCGTAATCGCTTCCTTGCGAGTCTCTTCAACTGCCTGTGCTTCTTCGGGGTCGTACTGAATGTGTCCGGTCATGTGTTCTTCCACGATGCCGCTATTCCATCCGTTCTTCGCTTCGAGGTAAGCAGGGGTCATTGTCCCATTGAATATGTTCAACTCCAACTCTTTCCGATGCGAATTCCCACACATAGGGCATTCGGGGGATTTGAGTACCCATTCAAGAACCTCAATCGCATGAGGGTCTTGTTCGTACGCAAGTCTTTCTTCAATCAATCGCTTATTCTTCATCTTCGCTCACCGTCCATTGTAGAACTCTGTAATGTTGGCCTGTTAGGGACTTCATGCTTTTCGCAGGGTAGTATGCGTCAAAGCGATTGTCTCGCTTGAGGAGTTCCGTGACTTGTCGCACTCCGGATGGAGTTCGCGTCTTGTTCATTTTAACGATTGTCAGTAGAGCCTCGGCAGACAGACCATCGGGCCTATGCGAAAGTTCGGCCAATGCCGCATCTTTCCATCCCATGAATCTCCCTTTGCCCCAATACTTTTTCTTTGTCATTCTTCATCTCTCCTTCGGATGCTGACAGTGGATTTGCCGCCCCTCGTCTTCACTACGAATCGCTTGTCATTCTTAAGCCTGTTGTGCATCCCCTTTGGGGGTGGAGGGTTTCTAAACGGCCTACCGTTCTTCTTCTGCCGAATCAAACGGGGTAGGTCGGTCGAGGAGACTTCCTCGCCTTCCTTCTCTTGCAGGTAATCAGCCGCTCGGTCCATGAACGCCTTATACTTGCGGTGGTTACTCGCCATGTCCGTCACCCCACTCTCGCAACCCATAAACGAATTGATTGCTACGACCAATCTCTTTCTTGTAGAATCTCTTCTTCTTATCCATGCGAAAGATTTGACCAGCACTCCTCGAATTCTTGGGGAGGAGTGTGTGTAGGATTCTATCTCTACTTCGCAAATACACCTCTTTACCGGAAAGAGGTTCGTCGGCTTCTTTCAAAATCAAATAGGCTTCGTCAAGCCAACGCTGTTTCCTTGAGCGGATTCCCCGATGAGCGTAGGTCATTTGCCTTCACCCCACTTGAGGTTGTCTTCGGGCATACCGAAGCGACACACGACTCCACGACGGCCTCTACCCTCCTTACGGGGCGAGAACTCCGTGAACCACGCCTGTTGCTTGAGGTTGTCCTCAATCCAACGCTTCGACGCTTGATAATCGTTGTTCGTGATGAGTCTCGCTATGTCCTTAACGAGGCTACTGCGAGGCACATCTTTGTCCCAAAAGGTACTCTTGATGAGGTGGACATCTTCGTCCATGACATTCCTACGCATTCGCAGGGAAGATTCAAGCAGTTCCTCCAAGTCCGGACCCATCTTGATTTCAAGTATGCCGCCCTTCCATTCCCCGACCATCATGTTGTAGCCAATAGCAAGTCTGCGAAACAAATCGCTCTCAAAGGAACGAACCGATTCTTTCATCACCCACTTCTCAAAGGCTTCATCGAAGACCACGCCTTCGGGTGGATTGAGAACGACTTCCATTTGCCGGTTGATGAACCATTCTCGCAAGTCCATGATTTCACCTGCAAGATACGCTCGCTCCTCTCTCGACATGGATGCTTGCAAATTCTGTGCTTGCTTGTATTGCGCCTCCTTTTCTGCATCCATGAGGATGTCGATAATGAAGAATCGACGGTCGAGACCGGACTCCAAGTCCATGCGACCATGTTGCGTACCGCCCCATACAGTGTAGCGAGTGTTGTATCGCACCCAACCATCCCTCATGCCTTTGGCGACTCTCCCGCTATCGAGGGAAGTGAGCATTTGATTCTTCATGTCAATTGAGTGGTCTTTGCGATTGGCGTCACTCACTGATGAGAATTCCTCGAAGGTGAGGAATCCGCCGCACAAGTCTCTTGCGAGTGGACGACCCACGATGTTCCCGTCTTCGTTGACGGAACCGAACATACCTGCTTCCGTGACCGAGTTAGGTCCGTTCATAGTGCGAAAGCCCACTCCTTCAAAACCGTCCGGATTCCAAAGAAGGCCGGTGTGTTCAGCACAGAAGAGGTCGAGCAATACATTCTTTCCGGAACCCTTAGCACCACGCATCAAGATGTGAATGCGTGTGTCTGCGATACGGGATGAAGGCGTATAGATTGGGTAGTTGTCGTGCCGTAGGGGGCAGTCTTCAATGACGAATCTCCTTGAGTCTTCTCCGTCACCTTCGCGAGGTGCGAAATCGCACATACTACACTTGTTGACCGTGTTGAAGATGTGTGCGCCGATACTGCACAGAAAGATGGGAACTTTGTCGTCTACATCTATGATGTGGTTCCTTTTGCAGAAGTCCAGCATTCTGTCGAATATGTTGGTTCTCATTGGAACATACCACCCATGCTTCCCTTCTTCTCCTCGACCTTCATGCGAGCAATCACCTCATTCGCGTGTTTAGCGGCCTTGCTTGCTTCCTTGGAAGCATCATTGTAAATCTTCTTTGAGCGGGTCAAAGCACCCTTGGTGGCGAAACCCCACCTCTTCAATATCGCAATGCTTTCTCGGATGTTCGAGTCTTTGTAAGCAAGTGGCTCCGGTCTCGGACCATGTGGGGGAATGACAAATACATACGCTTCGCAATCGCTCTCGACGCCATACATGAAAGCAGGCAACCATCCCCAAAGAGGTTGGAGGCTCGATAGCGTATGCTCCTCTCCAATTTCACTTGACGAGATTAGCACAGGTACTTCGTGTGCGCTTCCCAACATATCGTCAAACGCACCGGAGGTTAGCACGAAGAACTGTTGAGGTCCGAGTTCGAGAATCATTTTAGCAACATCCCTTGCAGGAGGATAGTTGAACAGCCAAGCATTCTTCTGTTGCGAAATATCCTTGCTAATATGTGCAGGTGTGAGTACCTCCACAATAAGTGTTCTACCATGACGATAGATAGGCCAGCCTGTGAATCCTACATCGAGGAAGGTGTGTGGGCTTGAATGGATATGCTTGCTCGTCATGTAGCCAATCGGCTCTTTGTCTGCTACCAATGATGCTCCGACGACGGCAGGGATATGGTCTGCGCCTACTGCGTCGTATAGTATAGCGTGTGTGATGCCTTCCGGTTCTCCGTCGAACCAAATGAAGTCGGTCTCGTTGATGGTTTTTACTTCGCCCATGACCTTACCATAGGTAGATGTCCTTATCAACCCCATTGTTTCAAGCCTCCGGAAATAATTGGGAAGGAATAAAACGATGGCTTGCGCCGCATCGACCGTTATTCTGTAATCTTTCCTTAGATGGATTAAATCTTTTACTACTATACTCTCTAAGGAGAGTATGGGATTTTAAATTACAGACTCTTAGGAAGTTGGAGAGAATAAACAGAATCATAGAGCAGTCCCCCGTTTATTTTCTTTTGAATTATGTTTGAGCCTTGAAAATAATTCACTTTCAAGGCGGTCCCTCTCTAAATCGTACATGGATGCGCTGTGCATTTTCAAGCCGCTTGTGTTCACGACATATTCATGCTCTTGCACATGGTACGCTATGTGTTGAGAGGCCTCGGCAAGTGCCGTGAGGTCGTCAAAGTGTGCGGCGTTGATGTAGCGATAGTTGGGGCCATCCGGTACGCTAACGAAGGCGCATAGGAATCCGTCTCTCCGCTCAAATACATACTGCGGGTCTGCGTCATGTATGCGAGTAGGAACCCACACTATGCCTATGGTCCGTCCGGAGAACGCGGGAGTGTATGTCGGGTAGTCGGGCAGACCCGTTTCTGCGTTTCGCACCGAATCGGAGCAGTACGCATCCAAGGTCTTGTCCGAGTTGGGAACTGCGAATTGTTCGTACTTCGTATCGAAGCAAAGCATAATATCGTGGGTATAAGACCCATCCTTCGCATCGAGAATATGTCGCAACTCGTCTTCAAACATCACGCCCTCTATGTTCCCCTTCATGCAGTGATTGAGCATGGTGCGAGGAACTTTACCCAACAGGACTTCTAAGAACTGCCACATCTTGTGGTAGCCGTCGATGACGATAACGAAGTCTTGCGATTTGAGGTGCAGGAAGGGACGGAATAGCCGCCCTTGCTTGCCGGAACGCCTCCAAGCAGTGAAGTCTGCGACTTCCAACTCGGAGGTCTTAGCGTACACATAGCGGTCAGCATAAACGAAAGCCATGCGACTCACTCTTCCTTGAACATTCGGTCAGTGGTTCGCAGTCTCGTATCTGCTACAAGACTACGCCATTGCTTGATAGACACTCCGCACTTCTTGGGTGTGCCTCCGTGTAGGATGCAAGCGTTTCCCTTAGCGTTGACGAACTTCTCCGCCAAGGAGCATCTCTCACAGACGAAAGGCTTGCCGTCGTAGCGAGCGGGGTCAGTCTTTGTCGTGAAGATAGACTCACAGACCTTGCACTTGCCGCTACTCTTCATTCTTCCTCAACCCCCATCATAGGCTCCCCATGTCCGGTAGCCTCGTCGACGAAGTGCTTGAGACCGAACAGCCACATACCTTCCCTCACGCCGCCGACCAATTGCATGAACTCGTCGCTTGTGATTTGCTTGTCTTGTGGTGTGTGTCGGACACGGACGATTGAAGGACCGACGATGCGTTCCCCATCGTCAAGGTCTTGTTCTCGTACCGTAGTGCCGAAGGCTGCGAAAGAGGCTACCGCATTGGTATGGAAGTCACTACGAAGTAGTCCTTCTTCGTTGACAATGATTTCACGGACTTCGCAAAGGGAACTTGAGCCGCTTCGCATGGCTGTGTCGTTGTAGGCATTCACAGGTACAGGCAGGACTTTGTCGCCTTTCATGGCGTTGCGAGGGACATATTCGATGTACCCGTCAACCGCTTCTTGCATTTCTTTCAGTGTCGGTTTTTTGGCCCAAATATGCTCAATCGCACCAGTTCTGCCGATATGCACCCATAGGTCTTTGCTCTCAATTTTCTTATCTTCTTGCATCATTTCACTCTCCTTTTCTGCGTAGGTGTTTTCAGTGTACCTACATACCACCTGCTGTTTGTCTCAATTTCTGCGACTGCTTCTTGAAGCACTTTGTTCCATGCTCCCATGTTTTGCGTACCGTACTCTTGGTCGATAGCACACAGGTCTTCAATCATCTGCGAGGCTACCAGTAGTGCCTTCTGCACTTTTGCGAATTTGTATTCCTTCATGCTTTCTCCTCCTCAATGTAATTGAGCAGAATCAGTAACTTGTCCGAGGAACATGACCACAGGAAGTAGAGCGGGTTTGAGTAGAAGACAGCCCACTTGCGTTCTGCATAGTCGTCTGTGGAGTTCGGGAATAGCAATTCCACGAAGCCGAACTTGGTAAGCCGGTTGAGGTACTTGAGGTCTTCAAGCACTTGTGTAAATGAGTCGAAGTCCATCATTAGCAATCACACTCCCTGTACCATTCGCCGCATACACAAGTCATAATCATGGCGAGGTTGTGTGCCTGTTGCAGGCTCCTTCGTACCTCGATGGGTATGTCGTCCGGTGAACTAAGAATTTGTCGCAACAAGAACCTCGTATCGTATGACCTCATCAAGCATACCCCCTAAGTGGGTCGTCGTCGTTCTCATCCGAGTCGATGTCAATGTCGTCTTTGTCGCCGTTCACTTCGACTGACTTCTTGTTGAGGAATTCTTGCACATCACCTGTCCTCATGGAGGCTTCGTCTTGCAGAATTGCTCCCCCGCTCATCCTTCCGTCCATGCTGTCTACATACATTCGTAGGAGAGGGTGAGCATTGGTAGCGTCGATTGCGAAACCATTCCCATCGTCGGAAAGGAAGACCACATCGGGTTGAGCGGCCATAGCCGCAGTCCGTACACAGTGGAACAAGTGCTTGCTTCGTCGAGCATTTCGCAATTCATCATCTTCGTTTTCGAGGTCGATGGCTTGTGTGATTGTGAGGGCATCGGGGAAGTAGGCTTCCTCGGTTACTCGTTGCACAATCGCAATGTGTTCAAAGAACTGCACGAACTCTTGGGAGTCATGTCCGTGAGAATGGAGCAATTGGGTCCACATCAAGTTCCCCAAGTGCATCTTAATCACTTCGTCCTTCTCCATGTTCGCAAACACAGGGCTTCCATCGTCATTCACGAATCCTACATCGGTGTCTATCACATATCCACCTTGCAGTACCATACCTGCATAGAATTCGCTTGCATCATTCATCATCTTTTCATAGTTGTCGGTCATTTGTATTCCTCCGTTTTCATTCCTCTTAAGGGGGGGTCGCCCTATATTACTGTTCCTCCGAATATGGGCCTGCTTTCAATTTCTTCATAGCCTCATCGTAGTCCCGTTGCTTGATTATTCCTGCTTGCAGGTATCTTGCGAGAGCAGACTCAATGTCCACTGTCCACCTGTATGCTGAACGCATACCGTGAATTTGGAAAATCATAGATTCGTAGTCCTTTGCGTAGTCTTCGGTCCAACCGTTGACCTTCTTGAGTTGGTCTCGGACCTTGCGAGCCATGCCTACTCGGAGGCTACGACCATAGTGCTTGGTGCAGTGACACAACGGGCATAGTGCTTGAACACCTACCAAGGTCTGCACCTTGCGAACATCATCGTACTCCCATACTTCGTGGCATTCCACTGCATGAGTGCGACCTTGGTTGAGACCGGAGTCTCCGCATATATCGCAGACATTTCTTGCTTCTCCGTAAGACCAACGGCGAAGGCGATTCCATCCGGACGGCGGCAGTAGGGAGCGCAGATTCGCACCCCATGTGCCGGTCGGAACGAGTTCGGCTGTAAGGCGGGAAATCAAAGTAAGTCCCCCAAAGCGTCTTGGAGTTGCGACTTGATGCTCTCCATGTCGACTTCCGTTTGAATCTTAGTCCCTTCCGTTTGAATGTTCGACATAATCGCTCGGTCTTGATTTTGCAAAACCGTAGGTTTGCGAGCGACCATTGATGCTCGCTGGTGAGGCTGGTATCTTTGGGTAGCCATCCACAGGGGAGCATGAGAGGCATGGTCACAGACGAAGAGGCCGCTTCGACGGAAGTTCTTCATCGTGCTGTTGCAGATAGGGCAGGCCGAGGGTGTGGTCGTCAAGTCTGTCTCACAGCGCACTTCTGCCACTCCTCCGTAGGGAGTCCGGCAAATGGCCGACACATCGTTAGCGTCGTTGACGCATTGGTATCTTATCACTTCATATCCTTTCATCACTTCGGGCAACATCAGTCTTCTAAGGGGGGTTTCCTCTATATCAATCATTCTCTCTCTTCCGTTCATTTTATTCATCTCCAACTTTTGCAAGCCACCATGCGGGGGCATCTCTTCCTTTTTTCCATTCTGCGAAACCTTTCTTGTCTCGGAAATAGAATTCTCTTGCGGCTTCTATGTCGTCTTCCCATTCTAACAGGTCTTCATTGAGACCTTGCGACTGCTTGAAGCAACGCTCAAAAATCATTTCGTGCTTATATTCGCCGCACTCGTCTGTGTGGGGTATGTATTGCGCCCATACACACCAAGTTCCGAGTTGAACAAGTTGCGATTCCACCAAATGTTCTTTCCCGTATCTATACTTGAATTCGTGGCATAGCCATAAGACATGGTCTTTCAACCACGAGAAATTTTCATGTGATTCTGCGACCCAAAACACTACGGGGTGGTTACGATAACCTCCCTTGTGAGGCTGACCGAGGCTGGTGCGGGGTGCGTGTTCCGGAGGTGCGCCGCATTTCAGCAAGGCTGAAACAAGGCACTGCATTCCTTCGACGCACATTTTGTTGATGTGCTTGTCGCACATCATTTGGGCCGCAAAGCGAGGGTTTCTGTCGAGCGTGAAGATGTTCATTCCTCTTCTTCCTCCGGAACTTCGCAAGCCTTCAAGAACCTCGCTCTATCGAACTCCTTTGGGTACAGTTCTTCGCACATCGTAGCCCAACCGTAGGCTACATGAATGCGCTCCTTGTATGCGGGGAACATTCGGATGGCTTCTGCGATACTGTCGAAATTGTCACTATTCATGCCTCGTCCTCCTTGATTTCTCCACATTTCTTGCAGGTATATTCAATCACGCGTTCTTCAACGAAAGTCGCATCAGCACCATAACCATCCCAATAAACATCAGTATATTCGTCGGTCTTTTGCCATTCGTGTTCGCACATTTTCACTCCTCCCATCCCGACATGAGGTCGTACTGAACTCGCAAGAAGTGTGCTTGGGCAAGGCACTCGGCTTTGGATGTACCCATTCTGTGAGCAATGACAAGACTGTTGCATGAATCGCAGGCTCGGCCTTCAGCGAGAGGAGCGGCGTTGTGGCCGTCCTTCCAGTAAATCTCCCCGTTGGGGAGACGGTGAGCGTGTAGTGGCTGACCACAGATGCTACATTCGCCGCTCATGCAACCACCTCTTCTGTCTCCGTCAATGTGATTCTTCGCAAATCATTTTCGTTGAGCAGGGCTTGAACCAAGGAGCCGACATCGCTTTCGTGTACGATTGTCTCGTAATCGAAGGTATGTCCGACTGCCTTTATTCGGTAGGTCTTGCGATTGCCGTCGTCCTCTTTTGGCAAGTCTCCCACTGGGTCTGCCTCGACGCTTCCGTCTTCAAGCAATTCAAGTGAGTGCATTTGTCCGTCGATGTATGCGTAGTTGTAGCATGAGCCGGAGTTGCCGACTTGAGTCCAAGAGTCTTCATCAGCAAGCCAAGCAACGCTTGATGTGTCCATCAGCGTAGCCACTTGGTCGTCTGTGAGGTACAGGGGCCACTTCTTCACTTCATGCAATCCGTCTTCGTCTTTTCGTGTGTCAATCATCATTCTTCATCATCTCCGTTTTCGTTTGGTTGTTCTCGACCTCTAAAGGGGGCCGACCCTATATCAATGTTCCACAGAATCTCTTCTTCTGCGTCGAGGTATGTGCCTGCGACTGCACCCTCATGTGTGAGGTACAGTCTCGCTATGCGTCCATCCGGCATAGTCGCGACTGTCGTCGCAACTATCGGTTCCCAAATCCCTTCGGGACTTAGCAAACAATCGTACTGCATCACTCTTCCTCATCCTCCCAACATTCGCATTCAAAGCATCGGTAGCATCCACCGCACATACCGTTGTCGCACCATTCTTCGTCTGTCTCTTCAATCATGGAATCGCAGCCGGGGCATGGCATAACGGTCTTGTCGGGGCGGTCGTTGAGGTACACAACTCCGTCTGCTGTATAGAAGTCCGGTTCATCTGCGAAAATCATGCCGTGTCGGGAAGGGTCGCAGTCGTAGTGACCGGCTAATTTTTCGAGGTCAATCTTGCAATAAATACCTGCGTCGACCCAAAATGAGTTCTCTCCGTTCAAAGTTCGCAGACCATCGAACTCCCATACGCCGTCGCCGCCGTTCGTCCATAGCGTGATTTCTTGACCACGCCATTGAATGACGGAGTCAATGTGTCCTCCTTCCATCCTGTCGCCACCGACACCTGTGAGAGTCAATTCGCAGAACTCGGTCCAATCATCATCGGGGATGATGTAGCAGGGGTCGCCTACAAACCAAGTCATTCGTCCACCTCCTCTTGGTCTTCCCAATCGCAGAAGTCTTCTTTGTCGGGGTCGTATTCGCCCTGCGCCTCAAGTTCGGAGAGCCAATCGTTGAGACCTACTTGGTAGGCAATCGGGTCATATACCTTGAGTAGGGCGGAGGGATGCGCCGAAGTTCCACAGAACTCGACCATAGGGAAGCAATCGTCGAGCATATCGTCGTATGCGTCGTAGATGTGTTGTGGGTAGTCGTTCATTCGTCCACCTCCATGCCGAGAGCATCAGCAAGAAGTCTCTTGACTTCTGCTTGCGACATTTGCTTTGAGGGTTTGCGCTCTCCCATGCTTCGGGGCGCATCCTTGATGTGAGACAAGTTCGGACGGCTTGCCGTAGTCAAGTTGCGACTTTGCCTTCCAGTGCTGTTGCCGTAGGTGCGGCGAACCGGAGAGCGGAGCGGAGCCTTGTGTTTCTTGGCGGCGTTGATTGTCTTTTGCCTGTGAGCGTGTATCTTTGCATCATAGCGAGGGAGGTCGTGACCGAAGTGAGGGAGGAAGAAGTCCTCCATCTTTGCGACTTGACGGACCACGATGCACTTTTGCGTGTGGTCTCGGTACACCTCAAAGAGCCGGTAGCCGGTCCCGTCGATGCTCAAGTCAGCATAGCCGATGTGTTCTCCGTTCATGCGACCACCTCCCAAGGTGTGCTTGTGTGTCGGTACATCGGCTTGTCAAGGTCGTAGACCTCGTACTTGCCAGTTGCCGCATTCCAAGCATAGACGACGCATTCTGCGACATCGGTCCTTGTCGCAAGGTCTTGGAGTTGGGCGATAACTCCCGCAGGGTGCGTGACCTTGCAACGGAGCGTCACCTCGGTTTCAAGGGGCGGTGCATTTAGCAACCGGATTTCAATAGCGAACCACTCGCTCATGTGGGGGAGGTAGCCTCCGCCGTTCTCGTCTGTATTTGCTTTCATCGTCAATTTCATTTTTTCACTTCCGTTGTAGTCTCTATAAGGGGGGCATCCCCTTTATCATGCTTTCTATAATTTTGAGCCGTAATTCTGCGGGTTTCTTCCGCGCCAAGATAGGTAAGGTATGAACGCTCAAACACACTATGCGAGACGCATCTGTGCTTGCCCGTCTGTATGTGTGCGAGTGTGACATACGCATCTGTGCATGATGCGATGGTGAAGCGAGCGTAGTCCTGCGGGTGCTGACCTACTGCGATTGCTGACAGGTGTATGTATTGCATCAGTAGTGCCTCCTGCTTTGCTCGCATGATTCGCAAGATATACATTCGATGTGGTCGAGTTCGGTTCCGGGTACGGGGACGCCTCGGTGCTTTTCGGGATAAGGTCGGGTTATGTGAGGCTCCGGTGAACAGTCTGCGTTTCCGCAGATATCGCAAGTGATTTCCCAACCGTCATAGTACGCTTGGGCCTTGCCTGCTGTTCTTGCTCGCATGAAGTCTTCAAAGTCTGCTATGCAGATGGAGCAGGCTTTGAGGGCGAAGGTGCGGCTTCTATCATCGGGGATGATAACCGTAACCATGAACTTGCGAAGTTCGCCGACTTCGTCGCATTGAGGGCATAGGTGAGGCTTGCCAAATGCGGCTCTCGCCATGTGGTTAGGCCGTCGCTTGAACCTGCCTTGTCCGATGTCGGACTCAAGCAGGCTCTTGACGCTTTGCAAGTTGTACGGAAGTGCCTTACCCATCATCACTCGTCACCTCCTACAAGGAGGTCGATGTCGCCGTTGCATTGAAGTCGCAAAGGTGTCTCGTCTCCCCATAGGGGAGTGAAGCAGTCGATGAATGCCTCGGCCCAATCCTCCGGATTTTCCGAGTACGGAGGGTGTGCCATGAAGCAGTATGTCTGCTTGTCTGTTTGCACCATCCACATGATGAGGAGGTCGCCTTCGGCGTTGCGATATTCGCTCATTGGGAGCCACCCCCAATCCACTTGGTCAAGGCATCCTTGACATCTGCGATTCCTGCCTTGATAGCGGCTTCAACGGAGTTCTGCCCTGTGCCGGTCTTCATTACATGGGCTTGCTCAAGGCCGATGACATCGCATAGTGCTTCTGCTTGTTCATCGGACAAGTTGACACTGCTCCCAAGACCACTGCCGGCGTTCCCTTGGGAAGCCCACATTGCGAAAATTCCGGAACGGAAGAACCATGCGGAGCCACCGGAAGCGGCGATAGCCTCGTTGGTGTGTTCGTCTGCCGCCTTGAGACGGACTGCGGCGAGGGCATTTTTTGAACCTGCATCGGCGTCTCGATAGCATCCTTTGGAGTAAGCATAGCCCCACACTTCGACGGCGAAGCCTGCTTGAGTGAGCAACTCCGAAGCGGCCAAGGCGACTGCTGTTCTTGCGAAAATCACATCAGCAGAAACAAATGCGTTTGCTCCGGTCGGAACGACCAATGCGACTGCTTCCACAGGAGCCAAGGACTTGCGAAAAGTTCGGCGGAACTTGGAGTCTCCTGCAAGGAGACGAGTGGCGTTGACTCGTCCTCGGCTATCGCTCCATTGGAGCATTCGCTTGAGTTGGTCGAGGTCGATTGTGTCTACCAACTCGGAGAGTTGATTGCGAGTGTTTTGAATGGACTTGTGGTCGTTCTCCACATATTCGCCCAATCGTTCTGCGACTTGGCGACGCTTGGTAATGCCTTGACCTGCAAGGTCTTTGCGACCAATCCAATCGAGGTCGGCTCCTACGGAGAGCGGGTCGTAACCCTTGAAGTCCGAAGGACCAAGTTGGCTGATGAAATCGGCGGCATCGGCCGGCGAGTATGCGACTTGACACATGGCGTCAAGGTCGGGACTGTGGAATGTCTGTGTGGTCATGTTGAATCCTCCATTTGCGAAAATCCCCGAAGGGGCTTCAAGCGGCTCCTCCGTTTGTGGCGAGTGCGAGGTCAATGAATGCCTTCTCAAAACCTACGGTTTGCAAGTCCTTGGCTGTCCAATCGGCGACGGCGACCCGGCGGATTCGTTCCATGTCCCATCCGAGGATGTGCTTCTGCTTGTGAGCAGTGAGCATAGAACGAGGGCTGATGATGCGGCCAAAGAGACCGGCGGAGTCGGCCTTGGACCGTAGGTCATGGAAGAAGGAGGTGATTGAATCATCTCCGATGAGTTGACGCTCAAAGGCCATGTCGTAGCCCCAATGAATGACGCCACCGGCAAAGCGGTTGAGAGTTGCACCGTCGAGGACTTCGGCGGCTCCGTAGGGACTGCGGCCCTTGCCTTGACCAAGGGTGTTGGCTGTCGCAAGAATGAAGAGGTCGGGGTGACGCTTGATGACGGTCCCATCGGGCATCGACCATTCAGTGTTGGCTAAAGCCATGTTAGCGGCGACGGCTGTTCCACCCATGAGGCGGTCAAATTCGTCGAAGACGAGGACGCCACCATCACGATAGGTCTTGACGGCTTCGCTCATTCGGTGGTTCTCCGTACCATCTTTGATGGAAGGAATCATTGGACCGACTATGTCGGAAGGCATCATCTCATTGTGACATGAGACGACGGTGAAACGGACGGAGTCCGAGGTGAAGCCACCTTGCGATTCCGGAAGAGTGACCAAGGTCTTGAAGACCTGTTCTGCGGCGAAGGTTTTGCCGGAGCCTGCCGGACCCGAAGCCAAGGTGTTTTGGCGGATTCGTCCCATCTCAAGAAGATGGTCGAAGCATGGGTGAGCAAGGCCGACCTTGATTTCATCAGTCTCGCCGAGCGGCTTAACGACCAAAGGTCGAGGCATCGAGAGTTGCGAAAGACCATCAGTGATGGCGACTTCAACATGGTCGGAGACCATGCCGATGATGTGAGGTGCTACAAGTCCTGCAAGGACTGAACCACCATCTCCTTCCGTAGGAAGGGGCATCTTCAAATCGGGCTTCGGGGTTTTGGGTGTTTTTGGCATAGGTTTTGGCTCCTTTGGGGGTGTGTCCTTGGACTTGGGGGTTGGCTTGGGTGGCGACTTTGGTTCACCAAAGAGGGAAAGGTCGGATGGCTTGAGGTGCTTCCGAACCGAAGTACCTTCGGTTGGGTGGAGGTGGAGGTCGATGTTGACACAAGTGGCGTGAATCCAATTCTGTTTGCGAGATTCCGAAGGAATCTTGACGGCGACGACGGCACACTTCGGGGCTTTGCCCCGAATTGCTCCGCCACAGACCTTACAGGTCGAGTCGAAGTTGGCGTTCTTTGTTTGGAAACCTCCGGTACGGAGGGCTTGGTTTTGGGGGCTTTGCTTGCTCATTGGGTTTCATCTCCTTGGGTTGGGTTCATTGTCCGGTCCTGTTCTGCCGATGGAGTTCCTGTATATGAAGGAGTCGGCAATCCGAATCCAACATCAGCAACGGGGCAGAACGAGTTGGGAATGGAAAAGCGGCGAATCAAATCGACGACAGTTCCATAGGGGGTTTCTATCTTATGTATCATGTTATATTCCTCTTCATCAAAGATGAGAGGATATAACTAATGATACTTAGATAGTACCCTAACATTATCCCCCTTTAGGGGGATAATGTTAATCTCTGCGATTTGGATAATCAATATACTGATATTGATTATTCAAATCCCTACACATACATGCCTGCGAGGCAAATTATTTTGCTAAACCAATTGACCCCTTTAGGGGTCAATTGAGTCTTGGATTAACTTGATATACCAAGTCCTTTAAAAGGACTCCATGCGTGTGCAAAAGGACAAAGTCTTTGCTTTGACTTTTGCAAATCAATAGAGTGCTATTGATTTTCAAAAGCATTCCCCTCTTTAGAGGGGAATTGGCGTAGCGGGTACTTTGAGGGCTTTGAAAGCCCTTGGTCTTTGGCGAAGCCAAAGGGCAAGAGCGCAGGGGTGGGGTCTACGACCCCCCAATAAGGGCGGTTTTCCCTAAAGGAAAAACCTTCAGCAGTCCATCGTTTTTGGGCTTTACCCTTTCCGAATGCTACCTACCTTCCCCTACACTCACACATGAGGGGCGCGAGTTCATCGGTTTTATTTTACCCAATATGAACAAATCACAGATTTGTCCATATGGGTACTTACGAGGCATCGGTGGTATCTCGGTAAGGTTTGCGATTTCCTCGGCCTTAGAACGGTACTGCTGAGACCGGAGAGGGTGGTATCATTTTGGTACTACTTTGGATTTAGGTCGACCTAAACCTCCTTTAGGAGGTCAACCACGCCTCCGTATGTGCCTCCGTATGTGCGTAGGTGCTGAATTTCCGTAGGAAATTGACGACTTTATGAATAGAGTATATTGATACTCTATTCTTAAAGCACACATGCGAGGGCGAGCGCGAGCAGGTGCGAGCGAGCGTAGGCGCACATGGGCGCGAGCGCGAGCAGGCGCACCCCTGCGAGTGCAGGTGCATGTGTATGCACATACCCACACCTGCCTCCCCGTATGCGCTCGTACCTGCCCCTGCGCGAGTGCGAGCGTAGGCTCGCATGTCAAAAATCTTGGAGAGATTTTTCGCAAATTTAGGAATAGGATTGAAGAATTCCTATTCCTAAATCACACACGCCTGCGAGGGCAGGCCCGTAGGCGAGCGAGCGTGTAGGCGCGAGGGCGAGCATGGGCGAGCGGGAGCGTACCCTCGCAAGCGCGAGCGCGAGCCTGTGGGTAAAATTTCTATGGAAATTTGGCTCGCTTTTAGCCTCCGAAGGAGGCTACCGGCGGGGTCTCGCAGGTGGAACTAAGTTCAATGTCAAGACCATCCGGCCCAAATTCCCTTCGGGGAATTTGCGAAAGTGAAATAGGAATTTGGGAATCCTATTTCCCTTTTAAGGGGCAGGCTCACACACCCTCGTAGGCGCACATACCCCCGCCCGCAGGTGTGCAAGCGCACCTGCTCCTCTAATTTCCTTGACCAAGGTCAACGGAAATTTACACGCAGGAACCGAAGGTTTCCTGCACAGGAAAAAAAGCAACTTGTTGCTTTTTATACACGCAGGCAGGCACACACGCGCAAGAAAAAATGCCCCAAGGGAACGAAGTTCCCTTGAGGCAAATTCACAAGTCAACGAAGTTGACTTGAGGTTCAGTAGTTGCCGTTGACGAAGTCATTGTGGCAACTGTTGGCTATCCTTCGGTAGTACCGAAGGACTTTCTTTGGGACATTTGTCATAAATGACAAGGTCCAAACGAAACCGAAATCTAAGATTCCGGTCCAATCGGGATGAGTTCCGAACTTCGTTCGGAGAAGTTCTTCTGCTTCATTCTCAAAGTTCTCCAAGGAGAAGTTCTCAATGTTCTCCGAGAGGAACTCTCGGAAGATTTTCGCAACTTCGGAACCGAAGGTTCCGGATTGATATGGAATATCAAGGAAGTCGGCCAAAGCCTTGACTCCGTCAAAGTCGTAAGCAGACCAAAATGACTTGCCTTCGGCAAATTCTTTGTTCCAAGAACAAGCATGCTCTAAGAGCAAAGTCGCCGCTTTCCGGTCCAACTCCGTTGGAAGACCTTCAATGAAGACCTTGACTTCGTCAATGTTCATTTTTCCTTCACCGTCTTGACGGTGAATGAAGACTCTTGGAAATGACCTTTCCCCTTTGGGGAACCCCGAAGGGTATTGTCGGAGACAATGGAGGCTATATCCGGCCTCCAAACCTTCGGTTTGGAACTTAGTCAACTCCGTTGACTGCTGAAGGTCAAGACCTTCAAGGAAATACTCAAAAATGCTGACGAAGTCAGCAGTGTCGAGTTGGTTGAAACAATCGTAGATTGTATGGCAATTTTTGGCTCCAACCCGAAGGGTTTTCATGCCTTTGAAAAAGGCATCTTCGGCGAGGTCTTCCAAGTCAAATGAATTTGACTTGGGAATTTTGTAGAAGGGAATGACGAAGTCATTGATGAGGCTCTCCTTGGAGAGACTCAAGACTTTTGAAGCCGAAAGGACGGAGTCCTTTGCGAATTTTTTGGTCCTGTTGATTTCATCAACAAACCATTCGATTCCACTTGGAATGTCCGGAGGACAGTCCACTTCGTCTTCGTCCCATTCTTCGTAGAAGGAATGGAGGCCATGTTCAAATTGACTTGCAGTCAAACCAAGCATTCCAAAAAATCTACCGAAGGTAGTCAGGCCGACTTTGTTCAATACTGCAAGCAGTATTGTTCCATCATCTCCGATGATTCGCTGAGTTGCTTCCAAAGCCCATTGGGCTTCGGTTTGAAGGGTCAACTGAAAGTTGAGGGGGAAAGCATTGGAAATGCTTTGGTTGAGATGAAACAACTTCGTTGCCGAATCATCAAAATTTTCCGTAGGAAGTTGGCGGTTTTCACCTCCTTCGGTTTGGCAATCGTTGGTTTCTTCTCCTTTTATACGGTCTTTTAACTCCATCACTTTGTTATGGAGTAAAGACCATTAAAAGAGAAGAATACTCATCGTCTTTAGACGATGGCCCCAAAAGCCTTCGGCAGTACCCCCTAAAGGGGGTACTGATTAGCAAGAATTTCCGATTTAGGGAAGCCGAAACCAAGCATCTCGCAAGCACACATGGACTCCTTTTAAAGGAGTTAAGGTAAGAATCTTTCCGAAAAGTAGTTCCCCTTTAGGGGAACTAAAATTTCAGCCAACCAATCGTCTCGCAAGCAGGTGTGCGCGAGGATGAAATTCCTCAAAAGGAATTTCGCAAAATACGAATAAGGATTGTTGAATCCTTATTCTGTATTTAAGTCTTGATAATCCGGAGTCAGCCTTTAGGCTGCCTTGCCATTATCCCCTTCTTTTGCGATTTCAATAGCAAAGTTGTCGTTTTAGCAAGACGAGTCTTGCTACTTTTGGAACTATGGCTTTGAATTTTAGCAAGAAAGTCTCGGCTTTTTGGCTCCGAGGAGCCAACTTCAACAGACAAAGATTCCATTCTCGGCAGGATTTTTAGGGAACCTAAAAATTCTTAGAGAGAATCGACCCTTTAATAGCAATTTAGAATTGGTTGGCTACAACCAATTCTATTCCTTTATTAAATACAATCATCAACGAGTTGATGATGCAACAGTGAAGCAAAGACCCCATAGGATTAGTACCCCCTTCCCTTTGGGAAGGTGGTACATAATACTATGAAAATAATTTTTTGATGGAAATCGCGCTTTAATGTCAAAGCAAAAAAGACCTTTGGTCTTTTTTGAAACCTTATTAAAAATCACGCATCACGCCACGCATGCGTGTGCGAGCGTACGCTCGCGAGCGCGAGCGCGAGTACGCGCCTGCAAGCGCGTGTACGCGTGTGCGTGTGCGCCTATGCGCGTGTGCGAGCGCACCTGCCTGCACATGCGCGGACATGCGCGAGCGCACCCTCGCATGACGCTACACGCCCCCTTTCCCCTTAGGGGAAAGGGGGCAGAATTAGCAGAATGCCGGATGGTTAAGTTGATAAGGGGAGAAGAGGTCGGAGTGGTATGGACCGAACCGGAAACCATTGCCAAGCCTGCCGCCGACCGACCGACCTCTCCGAGGTCGTTATCATCTCCTTCGGAGATGATGGAACCCCGAACTGCCTTTGTGGCCCTTGTTCAGTAGCCGAAGGCTACTGAACAGGATTCCAAAGAATCGTGGACTGGCCCCTCTCCTACGGAGAGGGGCCAAAATTTGGCCGACTCGCCGCCTTGAGTACGCCTACCACCGCAAATAAATTTCCGAAATTTTTTGAAAAATTTTATTTTTTTTAGAAAAAAGTACGATATTTGCCCGTTCTGCCCGAATTCCGAGTGATGCGTGACGACTTTTGACGCTTTTCGTTCTTTCCCCAACCTTTCATGGACACTGCTGCGCCTGCTGCGGGCATTCCGCCCTTACTTTGCAGGTTAAACAGGTCAATTGCGTGTGCTAATGCCATTACTATGTCGTTATGCTTGCCTTTATCGAGGATATTACCGTTCTTCCATACATGGGACTCTAATTCGTCCAATAATATGTTCATTATGCGTCGAGTAGGGTCGTCTCCATAAGGTACAATGATTTTGCCTTGTTCAAACCAACTTCGCAAGCGAGTCATAAGACCTTGCTTCAAAGTGCTGTTGCTAACCTTAGATAACTTCAAGTCGAGCGTAACTCCTCGTTGATTTAGCAAAGAAGAGTAAAGGGATTGGAAACCTGCGCTCTCAAATGCGAATTTAGGCCGATTGTAGCGTCCATTGAAGTCAATCACCGTATCAATTTGCTTTTCCGGTGGGAAAGTGTTTTTGCGCCACACATTTACGATGTGAATGTTTCCCTCTTCGTCTTTTCGCAAAACGACCATAACAGAATAGTCCTGTCCAATACCGTGACTTGGGTCAAAGCCAATAGCATAAACGCCATCGTACACAGAAGTCGATTGTAAGACTTGCGACATATCCATATTCTTGCGAGTAATTGTCTGCGGAAATACTGCGCTATCATCGTCTACGACCTTACATAGGTACTCTTGTGCAAAAGCAAGTTCTCCAATCGCCTGTCTTTGTTCAAGTAAAAACTCCAATGGTCTTTCAGTAGGCCAAAGGCACTTTGCTTCAGTGTCCTCTTCGTTTCGCCACTCGTCATAATTGACAATAGCACCTTTACGCCAACTGTCCCAAGATTCATTCGATAACATTTCAGTGTGATACAAGTCATTCATAGACATAGGAGTGCCGACACAGTAAATCGAAGTACCGGGGGAAAGCATAGGAGTCAATTTCTTGCGAAACCATTGTTGCACTACATCATAAGACATATCGTTTTGGTCGTCCAATACATCGTCAAGTGCGATTGCCGCAGGGTGTTCTCCACGAATACCGGAACCTACTGATGTCGCCTTAATCCAAGCACCATTGTTTAGACGAATTTCAAATCGGTTGCCTCTTTTCTCATCAATCATACGGGATAGTTCGGGGTGACGCTTCAAGTCTTGTCGAATTTCTTCAAGACGATTCATAGCCAAATCTTTGTTTGCTGAAAACAACCAAATAGTAAAGGGCTTACCACGCCACTTTTCAAAAAGTAGTTGGTGCAATACCTTCACACGAAGAGTAGTGGATTTGCTATGGTCTCTCGGAGCAATGACACAGACACGGTGAACTTGTTTGTCTCGACGGTCTCCGTACAAGTCCATCCATTCTCCGATGTGTTGACCCCAAGTGTAGCCTAACCATTCATAAAAGTGCTTAATGTCTGTACGACTGCGCTCCATATTGAGAGCAGTGAGGATTCTATTCATTCTTCTTCACCTAATATGTTTTTATCGAACAGGGGAATACCACACCATTCGGCTAAAGACAAACACAACTTTTCGACTTCTCGACGACCACACATCAAACCTATAATAAAATCATCTGTAAATACATTTACAGCAATATAATCTTCATCGACTTCTGTAAATCGCAATTCTTTATCATTGGATGCCCAAATCTTCATCGTACTCATCTCCGTTTAATGCGGCGAGTGTCCTAAGACCCATTCGCAAGTCTGTGAAGCCTTGTATCTCTTTGGTGTGTGGGTTTAGAATAACCATAGGGCTTGTAGGTTTCTCTCTTGGGAAACCACACATTTCGCCAAACGAGTCTACAATCTTGTATGCGCCCGGTCTTACAGCCCAACGCTCTTGACCATGCTTAGTGAATGGGGAAACAAGTGGGGTGTGATGGTGTCCGACTACGCCAATATCGAAATCTGCTTCGCCATCGTCCCACATCTTTTTGATAACACGACTTGGGTCGAGGTTTGAATTGCCTCTTCGCTTGTGTCGTACAGAAATGTGGTATGGGATTTCAGCGACCCACACACGAAGGTTTAGTTCGTGTGCGTGGTAAAGTACGCCTCTTTCTTCGACAAATCGCTTTAGAGGGTCGAAGTCAGTCATACCAGCAGTCCATAGGTCGTGATTACCCGCAACGACAGCCATAAGACTGTCGACGGACATATCGAGGTAATGCTCACACAACTTCCATTGAACGGAAGGAGGGATTGACGCTTTCATAGCGGGACGAGGCTTGTCGATAATGAAGTTGTCGATATAGTCGCCTGCATGAATCACAAAGACATTTTCGCTGTTAGCAATGAGTTCGGTATCAATTCGCAATTGTTCGTGGTCGCAGAAAGGATTACCGATGTGCTGGTCGCTTTGGAATGCAATACCAATGAACTTATCTTCGGGGGTCTGCATATGTATGTCAGCCCAACGAGCGTGTTCGACATTTGCGATTGCTTTCTTAGATATTGCTTCAATATCAGCCCATAGGTCTTCATGGCTTTTGTTTTCTTTCTTTAGATGCTCTACAACGAACTCCGGTCGGTGTGATGTAGTTATCGCTCCGTTGTTAAATGCAGTGTTTATACGCATACGCCATGCGTTAAGAGAAATAGAGGGGTCTTGTCGGTACATTCGCTTTGCAAGACCTGTCGGAGTACCGTCCCACTCTTTAGGAAGCATATCGTTGTAATTTACATCGTCCCAAGCAAAGAGGTCGGGTTGATGTTGCTTCAGTCTCGAAGCCACTCCTCGCCAGCCTTGAATGGTCCTTGAGTTATCGAGAGAGTGTAGGTGTTTTGCAAACGATAGTAGTTCGCCTTGGAATTCGTGAATTTGACTTTTCACAAATTTTTTGTCCTTCTGCGTCTTAGTCAGCCCTTTCGCCATGATTTTACCATGTAAGTCTTACCTTATGAATGTATTTCTTTTCAGTCTGTTCACAGAATAAACAAAGAAATAAACAGCGTACTGCTAAGTCATTCTCGTTATTCTGTAATCTTTCCTTATACAGATTAACTTTTTAATATAGTATAGTCTCTCATAGAGAGAGGCCATTTTAACATAGACTCTTAGGAATAAATAAACAATAGTGTCATATTGAGAGCAGTGCCTCGTTTATTTCTTTTCTAATTATTTTTATGCCTTACAAAGAAATACATTCATTAAACAATTTGCTAATGTCCGGTTTTTGCGGGCCGACCGCATGACTACATTCATAAGACAAAAGAATGCTACACGCTATCATGGTGTGGCCGTTCTCATCTAAACCCGCAGAACAGCCGGTAGAAATCAAGGCGGATTACTCTTACGCTGTTCCACACAGGCGGCCTTTCAGCATGATTGCTGGTATGCAAGACATCGTCGAAGAAACGAACCAACTTCGTGATAATACAAATTACGACAATGATTTTGAGTTGTTCGACGATATGCTTAGGCTGGACCCCGAACTCAACGGCGCAGTTCGAGCAGTTAGCCTAACGGCTAACAACTACACAATCGACTATCGGGCGGCAAGAAACGCAAGAATCCGAGAAGCAATCCGACTTCTCATTGAAGAAACCATTGATTTCGATGATTTTCTCATTAACGCCATGCGAAACATGATGGTGTACGGAAATGACATTAACAAGTATGTAGGTACGAGCAGAGAGGGTATAACCCAACTGCAATCTCTACCTGTAAAACAAATTACTATTCTCGATGGTCGAGGTATTAACGAAGTGGCTGATGAAGTCAACCCTATTATTACCGCCGAAAGATACTTTCTTCGTGAAGGGGAATCGACCGTCGAAGAAATTAGGTCCGACGAAATTCTCCATGTACGAACTGACTATCGCAGTAATTGGTTCACAGACAGCGAAGGCCGTGTCACATACGGTATTTGGGGCGCATCCCGCTTTACTTCACTAAAACAGGCTATTCGAGCGAAATACAATAGCATGAACAACCGTATTGCGATTGAAGACGCTATGACAAAACAATACATTACCATCGACAAATCCGCTATCGCTCACATCCAAGACCCAAATGAACAGAAAGAAAGACTTTCATTCATTATGTCGCAAGTAGTCGCTACTCTCGAATCTCTTCGTGGCGACCAAGTACCTATCTTCCCCGATTATGTCAGTATTCAGCATATCGACCAAAGGACTGCTATTCCCGATACTACTTCGTTCCTCGACAATGTCAATGCTGACATAGCCGCAGTATTGCAAGTACCGAGAGTTGCGGCAGGGCAAGAGAAAGGTTCGACTTTCGCAGCATCTTACACAGCGAACCAATGGTCTTCGCAAGCAATTCGCAGGATGCAGGCTATTCTAAACCAAGCGGTTCGCAAGATGTTTAGCAAACACTTGGATTTGCTGCGAATCAATCACACAATGGCCGACCTACCATCACTTGATTTCGAGCCAATTGATGAAGAAACGAGACTGAACAAAATGCAAAGAGCCAATATGGGCTACGGCGCAGGTATATTGACACTAAATCAAGCGTTGCATATCGTAGGTGAACCTCAAGAACTTGAGGGAGATGTACGAAAGGGTGGCGAAACAAGTCCCGAACCTATGGGTAGACTCCCACGCGAAAACGGTCAAGATGGAGCAAGCGACATAGGAGATGATGAAGATGCCGGAGAAGAGTGATTTGGACGATGTCCTTAGTAGGGACTCCGATGGTAAGTTGAATTGGCTTGTTTCGGAAGTTACAGACATGAAACAGGACATTTCAATAATCAAAAACAACCATCTCCACCACATAGAGAAAGATATGGCTACCATGAAGAAAGTTCTTGGTGGCGTAGTAACCTTTCTCGTCACAGCATTTACAGGCATACAGGTGATGTAAAATGGGAAAACATACAAAGGATAGTGTCAACGACAGAATGATTAAGTGGACTGCACTTCCAGCAGTGTATCTATGGCTTGCGGCCTCCGGCGCAGTAGTGGCTATGGGTATTTACAAGCCGGATGTAGTTCTTGAAAACATCGAAGGTTTCATTGCACTTATCGCTATTATCGGCGGTACTGCTCAACCTGCCTTTGCTACTATGCTCGAACTATGGAAGCAAGAGCAACAGACTGAAACAGAACTTCATCCTTCTGTTATTGAATCTCAACACCGTGTTATGGAGGCTCGCGCAGAACTTGAGCGTCAAATGGCTTTGGCCGAACAACAACACAAGCACATGATGGATGCCGAAGAACGCCGAGCAAAAATTGAGATGAATAAAGAAAACAACTCCAAGTCTACTACAAAACCGGCTAAGAAAACAGGTGATAAGTGATGGAAGAAAATGTAAAGGCTTTGCAATACGGAAAACCGGGAAAAAAAGACCCTCGTAAGACTCCTGCTAAACCAAGTGAGCGTCGTAAGGGTTCTAAGAAAAATAAGCCGGGGTCTGCAAAAAAACCTAACAACTCAATTAAAATGAGTAAGGAAACAGAATCCCGTATTCGCAAATTGATGGTGGAACATAATGCTAAAGTCGCTAAAAAAGGAAAGGGTAGCAAGGCTACTATGGGTCGGCTTAAGTCTGTCTTCCGTCGTGGGGCTGGTGCTTTTAGTCGGACACACGCTCCAAATATGTCCCGCAGTGGATGGGGAGTCGCTCGCGTCAAAGCCTTCCTATATCTCTTGCGAAACGGACGGCCTTCCAATCCAAATTACAAGCAAGACAACGACCTACTGCCTAAGTCTCACCCAAGAGGAGCCACAGAAGGAGAAGACTACGAAGATTGGGACGGAGAGACATTTGAGGCGGCTGAATATAAAGGTCGTAAGGTAACTCTAAACAAGCCTTTCCGCACACAAGGCGGTCCTAAGAAATTCGCAGTCTATGTGAAAAACGCAAGTGGTCGTGTTATTATCGTGCGATTTGGCGACCCTAACATGGAAATCAAGCGTGACGACCCTAAGCGACGAAAGGCATTCCGTGACCGACATGATTGTGCTAACAAGAAAGACAAAACCACAGCAGGTTATTGGTCTTGCTATCAATGGCGAAGTGGTTCTAAAGTTGAAAGCATGGAAGACTTTAATAAAACAGACGATACAGTGGTTGAAGGTATGGGTGGTTGTGGCGAAGTAGCAGAAGACTGTGGCTGTGGTTGCACTCACGAAGCCGCAGAACCTAAACCATCCGATGATGAAACACACGATGAGTATATGTCTCGTTGTGAAGAAATGGGTTATTCGCAAGAACAGTGCATGGAAGCACACAAAGGACATACTTTCAAGGCAGAAGAAGAATTTTACGAAGAGTTCCTTTCAGCAGGTATGGAAGACTACATTTTCACTACCGAAGACGCCGCCCGCACAAAGGCTAAAGAAATCGGTCTCGGTGATACTTTCCATACAGAAAAGACTGCTGACGGTAAGACTCTTTACTTCCCCGGTAAAGATGAAGCCACTTTCCGACAGTGGTTCGACAAGAACGATTCTCACGACGCTTCTTATCACGACAAAGGTTCCTCCTGTGGAGTAGGCGAAGAAATGGTGGGCGGAAAGTGCCGAAAGGTAGCCGTTACACTCGATATTGATTTTCAAATTGATGAAGCAATTATCGAGGCATCGACAGGAAAACAAATCGTGCGAATTAGTGGTATCGCTTTCCATGAAGGAATTAACAAGAATGGTTGGGAAATCACAAGGGCCGGTGCTGACCTCGCAGTACCTCAAATGATAGGTGCTGATTTAACCTTGAACCATCCACCATCCGAAAACGGACGCTTCAAGCGAAACATGGACGGCGGAGTAAATGACGCTGTCGTAGGTATCGTTAATCAAGCGTCTATCACTGACAACATTGATGGAAGTTGGGAAGTATCTTTCAAAGCAGATGTGTACCGCTCGGAACTCTTTGAGGCTCTCGAATCCGGACTATGGTTGCGAAAAGGCTACGGCGTTTCTATCGGCGGTTCCGGTATTCCCGATGATATGGTCGAAGCAGAAGATGGTCGAATGGTTATGAAATTTGAAACAGATTTTACCTTCGACCACCTCGCTATCGTCCATCGACCTGCATACAATCGGGCTACTATTGATACTGTCGAGAAAGTAGGGCTTTCTGTCGAAAGCACAGAAGCCTTTATATCTCACACTGACTCTATGCAGATTCAACGAAAGGTGAAATCAATGACCGAAACAGAAGCAATTATTGAAGCATCCGAAGAAATCGTCGAACCAACTGTCGACCATTCGGCAGAACTCGAAGCACTCAAGGCTTCCCTCGCAGAGAAGGAAGCAGAACTAAATGCAATCAAAGCCGCAGAAGAAGCAAAGGCAGAAGAAGCCCGACTTGTTCTTGTGGAAAAAGCAACAGAAATGGGAATCGCAGGAGTCACTGACCTTCCTTCGGAAACCATTAGCACAATCATTGCTTCCTTTGAAGCAAAGGTCGCTGTCGAAGCACCTGTCGTCGAAATGAAGCCAGTGAAGGCTTCCGAATCTCCTGTTGAAGCACCTGTCAAGGAAAGCGGCGAAGTTGTCGCAAATTACCTTAATGGTCGCAAACTACAAACCCCCGAAGCCATTTACGAAAAGGGCTTCAATGTGTGGGCTAACGCTTGGAACAAGACCGTTAGTGAATCACATCTCCGCTCCCCTCTATATGCCGAGGCTAAGGAGAACAACTTAATTTGAGGTGAACAATAATGACTGACCTATCTGCCCCCCGAAACGCAACTTTGAAATCCGGACTTACTGTCGTTGGACAAGGCTACTTGCTTACCAACGATGGAACCAACAACAAACTCGACTTGACCGCCGCAGGCGAAGTCGCTCTCGGCGTATCTGCCGAAGAGTCCGAGCGAGATTCCTCCGGTCTTGTGGATGGCGGTCTTGTTTCCTTCCGACCTCTTGGTGGCGTTCTTATGCTCGCTTCCGGAACCGGAATTACTTGGACTACCGGACTAACTGTCTATGCAGGCGCAGGTGGCCTTGTCACTGCTACTGCTGGTAGTAACAAGAAAATTGGCTTGTATATCGGTGAAGGAACCGCTACTACGGCTGATGGCGACCTTATTCCTGTGATGACTGGTGCATCCGTTATCGCTTGATAGCAAAAAAATAAATGGAGTTGAAAAATATGAACAAATCACTTGAACAAATCTTGACAGTCGAAGCCGCCGCCGGACCATTCGGACAATCCGATGCAGTCCTTGAACAAACCCTCCGTGACTTTATCCAACTACAATCCACTCTTATTGCAGTGGGTACTCAAATCGTTGGTGTCCGTCGTGTTGGATGGCTTGAGTTCACCTTCTACACAGGTGCAGAAGGTACTTTCTCGTACCCTCTCGCTGACAACGCTGTTGCCGACCCAACCAAGATTGGTACGGCCAACTACTCCGTCCACTTGAAGAAGGGTATGGGTCGATGTATCTTCCTCGACTCGACTCTCCTCCGAGGCGAATCTTTCGAGAACATGGACCGACAGCAACTCGCTATCGTCCGAAACATGGCTGATGTTATTGACGACCTCATCCTCGACTCCCTCATTGCAGGCGCAGGACAAACTGTGACTGTCGCTGGTGGAAACGAATGGGATGCCGCAGGTGCAGACGCAGAAGCAAACATTCTTGCCGCTATGGACCTAATCTTCGAGAACGGTCGTGTGTCCGGAAACGAACCAATGGCTCTCGTCGTCCCTGCAAAGCACCGAAGCGTTCTTTTGCAGACCACTCTTTACGGCAATGTCGTGGAATCTCTTGAAGAACATCTCAAGCGAATGAGCAACTTGACAATCTACTACACCCGAAACAGTGGACTTGCTGACACTGCACTTCTCCTCATCCCCGGTGGAGAAACCGCAGAGTTCTTCCAATACAACGGTGATGGTTTCCAAGAGACCGAATTGACCCGAATCCCCGGTGTCGGTTTCGATTGGATGCTCACAGGCTACATGGGTTGCGTCGTTCACGAAATGCAAGATGGAGCCGCATCCGGAAAGAACAATCGTATCTGTAAGATTGCAAACATCTCCGCTTGATGGAGGTGTTTTAATTGACCGAATACGAAGAATTTCTCGTAGGCTACGCCGAAAGGCGACTTGGACGCAGTCTAAGCGCAAGTGAAAAGGAGCAGTTCAAGGGTCTTTTGACTCGACGAGCCGCCGCAGACCTCGCTGATTCTTTCGCAAAACCTAAACCCAAGGTTACACCTAAACCAACCCCCACTCCTAAACCTAAGCCGACCCCAAAGAAGGTGATTAAGGATGAAGAGTAAGGCATCAATCGCAAAGGCACTAAAAGACCGAGGACTTCCTCTTCCTAAAGAGGATTCTTTCTCGGCTATGATGCACCGATTTAGCACTTGGGAAGATGGAAAGGGCTACCTTTTCCGAAGAATTAAGAGTCGTTTTTACGGACGACAGCAACTACCTGCTGATATTCCTTTTGGCTCGGTAGTGTGGGTTCCTAACAGTGAATTTGCAAGAAGGCTTATCAAAACAGGGGCTATGTTCCCTCTTGGTCGTGCCTTTTACGATGAAAAGTATTGTTTAATTGATGTTCCTCAAAACGAAGAATACTCGGAACCTAAACCCGAACCAAAGCCTAAGAAAGCCGCACCCAAGAAAAAGAGTCCAAAGAAAAAGGTGAGCAAGAATGACGGTGACAACAAGTCAAATTCGTGATTTGCTAAATCGCCCACGCGGTCTTAATGAAGGTACAATTAGTGAATACCTTACTATGCGTACTGCCGAAGTCAACAAAAAGGCTCGTTCCTCTACTCTTTACGGTCTTTCCGATGATGTCGGAAATGACGAGACAGTAAAAGAATCAGCAATCAAAATGCTGGTGGCTTGCGATTGTTTGCGAGTTATGATTGATACTATTCCTTCCTATGTACCCGAACCCGAACAGCGTAGAACAGACATAAGAATACGGGCGCAACTGCAAAATTTTGAAACGCGAGCAAATGAATATATGGCCGCTATTGCAGAAGCAGGTGGCTCCGCCGTTGTTGTGTCTAAAACAAGCACAAGAACAGATACGGCGTGAAGTAAATGACTGATTATACTTGGACGAAATCGACTCAAGGTGATGCGTCGACAGCAATTAACTGGTCGCCAGCAGGAGTTCCCGGCGCAAGCGACAACTGTATTTTTACAGGAGAAGGAGTAGGAGATTGTAATTTTGATATTTCTTCTGTAAATGAAATTAGCATCGAAGACACTGCCGAAGGTTTAGTCATTATAGACAATAATTTAGCACTTAATGGTCTTAAAATCGCAAAGGAAGGACTTCTTGAGACTAATGGAACCTATACTTTGAATTTTAGTGGAACTCCACCTTACAAATCAAATAAGTGTTTTGTGGAACTTTATATCGCAGAAAGTCCATTTAGAAATGCAACGGCGAGACAAAATCTTGCATTTTCTTTTACATCGACACCTACTACTAATGTATATTTTGACTGTGGTGTTTATCCGGCTGTTACCCTCGACACTTCTAATTTTACGCCGGAATATGTTACTCCAAGCCTTGCTAATGCAACAGAAGTTAATATGTATTCTTTAAGTGCAGTAAGTGGCACATTTGCCCCCATAACAAGTACCCCTTCTGCTAACGATAAAGCAAAGGTATTTTCTTTAACGAGAGCGCACATAAGACAATTTGATATTAGTATAAGTGTATTCAATGGAGGTTATGCTACTTGGTCTTTTCAAGCCATGAGTTCGGGATTTACAATTCCCATTTCCGGTTCAAGCACATACGGCATTACTACATTCACATTTAAGAAAATGGCTATTTATGCCACCACAGACGGAGCAGGTGCTTGGGCTAAAATTGAAAAGGCATCAAGACTTTTCCTCGACGACCTTACAATAGGCGTAGGAGCCTCTCTAAAGGCCGCAGGAGGCTCTGCGATTCATTTGGTGAACCGACCTACCATCAAAGGAACTTGGGGCTTCTTCCCTATCGCAGACGGCATTTATCACCCGAAGGAAGGAGACATTGTCGGAGTTAGAGCAGGCGGTACAGGACGAGACATAATTGAATCGAACAGACTTCTATATGGCGAAAGTAATAACGCTATGGTAAGTGACCCTAATCTTACTTTTGCGAGCGACTGTCTTCATGTAGATAGAGGCATTAAAATTACAGAAGGCGCAGACCATCCCATTGTCACGACCCCCGGAACAGGAGTTCTTTGGGTTAAAAATACTGCGCCAAACACATTGGTATTTACAGACGACAATGGTACTGATACTACATTTGGTGCTGGTGCAACCGGACCAGCCGGACCTGCGGGTCCAGCAGGTCCAGCAGGCCCAACGGGTCCAGCAGGTACTAACGGACAAGACGGCTCGGATGGTGCAGATGGAGCCGATGGCGCACAAGGTCCAGCCGGACCAGCAGGTGCTACCGGAGCGGCAGGTGCTACCGGACCTGCGGGTCCACAGGGACCAACAGGAGCGGCAGGCTCTAATGGTGTAGACGGAAATGATGGAGCAGACGGCTCGGACGGAGCAGACGGCTCGGATGGAGCGCAAGGTCAAACAGGTGCTACGGGTCCAGCAGGTCCAACTGGACCTCAAGGCCCACAAGGACCGGCGGGAGCGCAAGGTCCAGCAGGTACTAATGGTACTAATGGTACAGACGGGGCTGATGGCGCAGATGGGGCCGATGGAGCAGACGGAGCGCAAGGTCCGGCAGGCCCGACAGGACCAGCCGGTCCACAGGGACCACAAGGTCCAGCCGGTTCGGGGTACACAGATGCAGACGCTATTGCCGCAGTCGAAGGCGAGGCTACACTTGCTCTTTCGGGACAGGTGACTTTAGCCAACGGCAACGATATAACTTGGGCTTCGGGTTCAAATATCGGTACAAATGGAGCAGGTAATGACCTTACAATCTATGCAACAGACGACCTATTTCTTAGGGCAGTTGATGTAGCCGCTATAAAAACGGGTGCGAATTATGCCATGTGGGTAACAAGCGCACAAGATATAGGTGTAGGCAATACTAACCCACAGACAAAATTAGATGTGACAGGGACAATTCGACAAACAAATGCCACTAATGCTATCGTTCATGCTGATGCTAACGGCGACTTGGGAGCATTGACCGTTGGAAGTGGTCTATCATTAGCAGGTTCAACATTGAGTGCAACAGGTGGTGGAGGTGGTGCGATTGACATTTCAGCCTTGCCCGCCAACACTGCGATTCGTGATACCGACCTACTTCTTTTAGATGACGGGGCTAACGGCACAAATCGCAAAATCACCTTTACCGAGGTTAAGGAATGGGCGAGAGGGGGTGGAGTTCCAAGCACTCAAAGCGGGAGAAGCAATGGTGGTATCAACCAGTTGGCGATTCGTGATTCAAGGAATGATGGGGATGTCCACCCCAACGACTTCCCTGTAAGGTCTGTTTCGTTTGACTTTACTGACGACATAACAGGCTCACCGAACCAATGGGATTCAGTTATGACTATGAAAGGTTGGAGTGCGAATTATCGGGCTTGGCAGTTATTTTCCAATTCTGCCACCAACTCTTCTTCTGTTGATGAAGAACCGTTGTTCTTCCGTAGTGGAGAGGAAGATGTGCAAGATGGTTGGGGTGTAATTAGAGAAATTCTAACATTTCCCGGTACTGCACCGAGAGTTGATGGGTCAAACGGTCAAGTCCTACAAACCAACGGTGCTGGCACTCTTTCTTGGGCTACCCTACCAACACCCATCACGGGTCAGTACGAGAAATACATACTTCAACAAACAGTATCGACAGGTTCAAATCTCCCTGTCTTGCTACAATTCACACCCAACGACCTCTTTGGCACATACCAAACGGGTGCGGTCACTGATTGGATAGAAGGACCGGACTTCATAGAAATACAAGCAGACGGACTGTACCAACTTAACTTTACTGCATCCATCAATTTTACGGGACCGGGAGATATAATAAGGCTCCAAATCTCAACGAACCCATTCATGTCGGGCGACCTATTCTCGGCGGAAAACACGGCACGAAGTTATGACTTCGGCACTGTTTCGGGAGTTACT
>Ga0098056_1000079_pt1 | contig 34829 bp, 44 predicted proteins | sample 17BtaG_FD_92583 | JGI IMG/M metagenome (GOLD analysis project Ga0098056, IMG submission 92583) | Marine viral communities from the Subarctic Pacific Ocean - 17B_ETSP_OMZ_AT15314_CsCl metaG | ecosystem: Environmental > Aquatic > Marine > Oceanic | place: Subarctic Pacific Ocean | collected...
CAGTTCAAGTGACGCAGTAGCAAACAACATGACTGTACAATACGAAACTGTATGGTATGCAAGAGGACCAGTTAAAGATGGTTCGGCTCCTAAGAGCTTTGGTAGTGCTAGTGGACATTACGATCAAGTACCAAGTCCTAATTCATTAGGCGGTGGCGGAACTAGTAGTGTGTTTGGTGTTGGTGGTATTGCAGGTGGCGTTGCTGATGTGTTTGGAGATATTAGTAGTGGAGCGGCATTTAGCAGTCCAACAAACTTTTTAGGTACAGTATTAAAAGCAACTAGCATAACACAGAATGCTAAGAGTTTAGGTAAAGAAGGATTACGTCAAGAAGGATTTGGAATACTAAAAGACCAAATTGGTAAAGCAACTGGCATTGATGTTAGTGGCGTGGCAAATGTTGCATTTCCTAAGTCAGGTGGCTCGGGTGGTAACTTTAGTACTATTGCTACAGTTGCAGGCTTAACAACACTAGCCGGAGTTGCTACTGGTAAAATTGGTAATCCACTAAGTAGTGTTACTAACTTCTTAAAAGGAAATCCAGGAGCGGCTGACTCAGTAGCTAAAAGTACTTTCTTTAAGAAGGAACATATTAATAATGGCGGATCACCATTACCTGAGATTATTAGTGCGGCTTATGAAGCACAAACGTTTGAAGATAAAAAAGCGGCAAGAGAAAAAGCTATTTCAAACGCTAACGGCAACACAATGTTTACATAGGATTAATTTATGGGCGAGAACACATCAACTAACAATAATAGTACACCAACTAACTTGTATGGTAACCTTCCAGTTAAGGCAGGTGATAGTGCGACTAAAGTAAAACAATTCTTTAATCAATATTATTCAGAACCATTTGAATTTTCAAGTAACGAAGTTGATGCAACAGTAGCTTTCTTTACTAAAAGAGGCTTTGATGAAGTTAGTGCTAATAGTGTTGCAACTATTGTTATGCAACAAGCAAAAATTGATAATGTAAAAATATTTGAACTAATAGATACGCTTGGCGGATTTGACCAAGTACAATTAAGTACAGTAATTACAGAAATTTTAAATTACAACAGATCAAAAATCAGTACACTAGGTTACAAAGTAGACCAAGCAACTAATAAATTAGAAACTAGAAACATAGTGGTATAATGCTATGGGTAAGTTTGCTCAGGGTCGGTATACATTAAAGTACCCCGAAAAATACTTAGGTACAAAAACACCTTTATATAGAAGTAGTTGGGAATTTGCATTTATGAAATTCTGCGATGAAAGTCCTAGTGTTAGTAAATGGGCAAGTGAAAGTGTTAAGATACCATATAGAAATCCACTAACAGGTAAGCATACAGTTTATGTACCAGATTTCTTAATACAGTACAGCGATAAAAACGGTAGACCGCATGTTGAACTAATTGAAGTTAAGCCTGATAATCAAACTATGAAAGAGAATGTTGGGCGTGATAAATGGCGTCAAGCACAGTATATCCAAAATGTTGCTAAATGGGAAGCCGCTAGAGCATGGTGTAAACAGAAGAAAATCTTCTTTAGAGTTATAACCGAAAAAGACATTTTTCACTCAGGCAAGAGAAAATAGGATAAATAATAGTAGCATATAATGGAAAACCAGAATGACTAAGAAACTAGAAGAATTACTTAATTTACCTGAAAGCCAGGAAATTATTAAAGAAGAGCAATCAAAGTCTAATGATGTTGTCAAAGCAGATCAACAAGAGGACTTTAGAGACATTGCTGAACTTGATAAAATTACTGCGGCATTACCAGCTGTAAAAGGACTAGGTGAATTAGCAGATAAAGAACTCAACGCTATTGCAGATAAGGCTACTACAGCTTATGATGACCTAATGGATTTGGGTATGAATGTGGAGAGTAGATACAGTGGTAGAGTTTTTGAAGTGGCTGGAGGAATGCTTAAAACGGCACTTGATGCCAAAGTTGCTAAACTAGATAAAAAATTAAAAATGATTGACTTGCAACTTAAGAAAGAAAAGCAAGATAAAGACAGCGGATATGAAGATTCTGGGCTTGTAAATGGCGAAGGATACGTAGTTACTGACCGTAACAGTTTGCTTGAGAAATTGAAAAACATGGATAAATAAACATATAAGGAACTGATATGAAGACATTTGCAGAATATTTAACAGAGTCTAAAAAGACTTATAAATTTAAAATTGGTATCGCAGGCGAACTACCTGAAGGTTGCATGGACACTATGGAACAGTCACTTCAGAAGTTTGGTTGTATGAATTTAACAAGTTGTAAGCGTACACCGATAAGTGAACGTCCGTTAGATTTTCCACAGTTACAAAACATGGAAGTTAACTATTGCGAATGTGAATTAGCATATCCTACTATTGCACCTGTGTTAGCAGAATACTTAACACAGTCATGTGGGTTACCAACATCACACTTAATTGTAAGAAACTTAGATGCTCCACAAGAGGAATACCAAGATCAAGAATACAATAAAGTTTATGAGCCAGCACTAGGTAGCGACTTACCAGAATCAGATCCAGCAGTTCATAAGCAAGTAACAGGCGAAAGAGTTATGGGCTTACTAGCAGAGCTAGAACAAGCACGTAAAGAAAGAGAGAATGATCCAATAGGAAGCATTCAACCAAACAAAGAACAAATTCAAGATATGGGCGAACCACAAAGCAAAAGCCCAATGGGGAGCAAATAATATGAAACTAGAAGACATTTATAAAAAAATTGATGACCTTAACGAAGCGGCATCAATGAATATTTCATTAACAGGTGATAGTCCACAAGAAGTAGGTGAACTATTTAAAGTATTAGGTGACAAAGATCTTAATCCAGATCCAAAGCCAATGCCAAGTTTAGGTATGCGTGGTGACATTGAGAAGTCAATGGACATTATGAAAAAGATGGACGGTCCAAAAGATGGTCCAATGCCAATGCCAAGTGACATGCCAAAAAAACTTACAATGCAAGATGAGCCTGCATCAGAAGACTATGCTAACAGTCCAGATGAACAACATCAAGACACAAAGTTTATGACTAAAGACTTAGCAGGTGGACTTAACAAAGAAAAGAAATCATATCCAAAAGTAGCAGGTGGTGATAATCCAATGGCACTTGAAGATAAGATTAAAGAAGAATTAAAAGCTAAGTTTGCTGAAAAGTTTGGCGAAGCAAAAGAAGATAGTTTCGACGAAGCTGGTTGTAAAAAAGAAATGAAAAGACTTGACGCAAGTGGATGTGCAAAGAATGAAATGTATAAAAAAATTAATGCACAATACGAATGTGGTAAAGAAAAATTCGAAAAATTATACGCAAGTAGTTGCGGTAACCACTAAATAGCAGTCTAAGTAAGAATAATAATAATAAACGTCACAACAACATTCAATACCCGCTCCGGCGGGTATTTTTTTGAGTAAATAATAGTATGGCAACAAAGAGTTTAGACGGTGTCTTAACAAAAAAGGCACATACCAGAGATACATATACTGAGGCGCAGATTGACGACTTAAAGAAATGCATGGATCCAAAAGATGGATACTTGTACTTTGCTCGTAAGTTTGCGTTTATTCAGCACCCTGTAAAAGGTAAATTATTATTTGATCCATTTGGATATCAAGTACGTTTACTGCAAAGTTATCACGACTTCCGTTTTAACATTAATATGTTACCAAGACAAACTGGTAAAACTACTACTGCCGCAATTTACTTGTGTTGGTATGCAATGTTTCATCCAGATCAAACAATACTAATTGCCGCACACAAATATACAGGTGCTCAAGAAATTATGCAACGTATTAGATACGTGTATGAAATGTGTGCTGATCATATTAGAGCAGGAGTAACAAACTACAACAAAGGCTCAATGGAATTTGAGAATGGAAGTAGAATTGTTAGTGCTACTACAACAGGAAATACAGGACGTGGTATGTCCATATCATTACTATACTGTGATGAGTTTGCATTTGTTAATCCTAACATCGCAGAAGAATTTTGGACATCAATATCACCTACACTAGCAACAGGTGGTCGTGCTATTATTACAAGTACACCTAACTCAGACGAAGATACATTTGCTATCATTTGGAAAGAGTCTGCAGACAAGTTTGATGAACATGGCAATGAAGCAGATATTGGTAAGAACGGCTTCCATGGATTTACGTGTAGTTGGGACGAACATCCTGACAGAGATGAAGAATGGAAGAAGAATGAAATTGGTCGTATTGGTGAAGAAAAGTTTAGACGTGAGTATGGTTGCGAATTCTTAATCTATGATGAAACACTTATTAATAGTATTAAGTTAGCATCAATGGAAGGTGCAGATCCAATACTTAATATGGGTCAAACACGTTGGTACGGCAAACCAACAGGTGATAACAACTATGTTGTTGCCCTTGATCCTAGTATGGGTACTGGAGGCGACTTTGCCGCAATACAAGTATTTGAAGTACCAAGCTATAAGCAAATAGCAGAATGGCGACATAACGAAACTGCTATACCAGGACAGATTAGAGTATTAAAAGATATATGTGATTACATTAAAGAGCAATGTAATAACAACGGATCAAATATATATTGGAGTGTAGAGAACAATAGTATTGGAGAAGGTGCATTAATTGTTATTAGAGATCTTGGAGAAGAGAATATACCAGGGTTACTTACAAGTGAACCTATGCGTAAAGGACATGTACGTAAGTTCCGTAAAGGATTTAACACAACACACAGTACCAAAATTAGTGCTTGTAGTCGATTAAAGACTATGATTGAAAATGATAAACTACAAGTAAACAGCAAAGTACTACTATCAGAGCTTAAAGGATTTGTAGCAAGTGGTAGTAGTTATAAAGCAAAACCCGGAGAAACGGACGATTTAGTTAGTGCAACATTACTAAGTATGCGTATAATCGCAGTATTAAAAGACTGGGATCCTAGAGTATATGAATCGTTTAATCAGGCAGAATCAGCGGAAGATTACGAGCCGCCCATGCCTATATTCGTTTCGACTAATATGAGATAAATATTAACATGAGCAACATGGAACCTATATCAGAAAAATTATTTGCTAAAATTAGAGGCAGATTTGAGTCAGTAACAATCGGAGACGAGCAAGGTGCTGTAACAGATGAGCCAAGACTAGCAAAGTACTTTGATTTTGATTACAAAGAAGGTGCAAACGTACTTGGAAAAGTTAGTATCACGCTAGACGAAAAGTCAGGTGTTACTGTATTGTTTAATCAAGACTTTATGGCAGAAGCCGGAGAAGCTGAAAAGAACAATTGGTATAACTTTTTAAAAGAGCTACGTATTTTTTCTAAAAAACATATGTTGAATTTTGATACAAGAGATATTACAAAAAGTAATCTAGACAAAAGAGATTACGCACACTTAACAAAAACTGCCGGAGAAACACAAATGAGTGAGTCAAAAATGTACGGTACTAGTAGAACAAGTTTCGAAAATATCGATACTGCTCGTTTAGTACTCAAGCACACGAAGCCAGTGAACCAAGAAGTTCCTGGGTCAAGAACACAAAACGTACACAGTATGTATATTGAAAGTGAAGCTGGAGAAAGATTTAAATATCCATTCAGACACTTAAATGGTGCTAGAGCAATGGCACGCCACGTAGCAGAAGGTGGTAACCAGTACGATGATTTTGGTAAACACATTGTTGAGATGTCAACAGAATTAAACAAACTACGTAAGTTCAAAACTTACATGAACCGTTCAAGCGTAATGGCAGAAGGCTTAAAAGGTTACATGGAAGCTGTAGATGTAAGATTAGAAAACATCAAAACAGAAGTAATGAAACTACAACGTAGTAACTATTACAAAGAAGCATTTGCAAACTTTGCTCCTGTAGTAAATGAAAATGTTCCAGAAGATGTTGCAGAAAATTGGATTGACCAATTAACTATTAGAACATTTAATGAAGAATTAAAAGATGTATTTCCTTACGTATACAGATTAGTAAGTGAAGTAACAACTGCATCTGAAACAACTCCGGAAGATTTATTAGGTGAAGGCACTATGATTGGCGGACTAATGAAACATGATGGTCAGTCAGAAGGTGAATACGAAGACGCAGTAGCAAAATATAAAGAGTTTATGTCTCAGAAGCGTCCACCAAGTGAAGAAGTAACTACTATGGTTCAAGGTTTTATATTTGACGATGAATTATTAGATAGCTTAGGTGATGCTGAAGAAGGCGATGATGTACTTGATGTTAGACCTATTGTTCAAAGCAGACTAGAAGATTTCTTTGGTCCAGACTTTGATATAGATAACATTGGTGAAGAAGCAGAAGTACAAACTCCAGAAATGGAATTTGAGAGGGCATTAGATCTAATCGTAGGAGAGGAAGACAATGCATTAATTGACGGTGACGAAGAAGCACAAGCGGCCGCGGTTAAACAAATTAATGGCTTAATGGCTCAACATTTTCCTGCCGGGGTTAACGGCACGAATGCAATTGAAAGCATGAAGGGCGTTATAGATGACCCAATGCTACTAGACATGTTCAAGAAAGTTGGACAAAAAGATGCAGATACATGCGTCCGTCCATTAGTAATGAAATATTTAAAAGGAAAGAATTCCGATATAATGAATCAAATTGACACAGGTGATTTAGCATCTGAGTCAGATGATGACAATGTACCATCAAAAAAAGCAGGTGATCCAACAACAGACTTTACAAAATGGTTAAAGAAAAATCATAACAAAGGTCCAAGAGATTTAACAGGCGACGAATATACTAAGCATAGCAAGGCTTTTCAAGCACAAAAGAAAGCAAAAGAAGCAGATGATACTATGGATGTAAAAATTGGTCCAGATGGTAGTATACAAAAGGCAGACTTAGCTGAACCAGAAGATACTAGATCAGCAGGTGAGAAGTTAGAAGAACTAGTCAAAAGTTATTACGACTACACAACTAACAACTTTCCAAAAGGCGAACAGGCAGTAGTAACTGCATGTGAAAAAGAATTTGGTGAAGAAAGCGTACCAGTAGCTGAAAAAATGATTGCAAGATTGATGCAAGGTAAAGATAGTGAGATGGAAAGAATCAAATCACTAGCAGGCATTAATAACTAAGAATCACTTTTTTGGCAACCTTGTGGTTGACTTTACTAAGTAACTGTAGTAGTATATAACATGTGCTACTACTTTAAAAGGCACAGCGGAATTGTTCCGCACTAAAGCACATAGGCTTAAAACTTATAGGAGGCAATAACTATGGCAACATTAGCAGAGATCAGAGCTAAACTTAAAGAGCAAGAATCACGCACAGGTGGTTCAGACAACAGAAGCGGCGGCGACAACGCAATTTACCCATTTTGGAATTTGAAGGAAGGTCAGACAAGCACAGTCAGATTCTTACCTGATGGTGACGAAAACAATACATTTTTCTGGCAGGAACGTTTAATGATTAAACTTCCATTTGCTGGAATCAAAGGCGAGACAGACTCTCGTCCAGTACAGGTACAAGTACCATGTATGGAAATGTATGGGGAAACTTGTCCAGTACTTTCAGAAGTACGTGGATGGTTTAAAGATCCAAAGTTAGAGGATATGGGTCGTAAGTATTGGAAGAAGCGTTCATACGTATTCCAAGGCTTTGTGACTGATAACCAAATTGCAGAGGATCAAACTCCGGAAAACCCAATCAGACGTTTTATAATTGGACCACAAATCTTCCAAATCATTAAGGGAGCATTAATGGATCCAGATATGAACGAACTACCTACAGACTACACAGCAGGTGTAGACTTTAGAATCGCTAAAACATCCAAAGGTGGATATGCTGATTACTCAACATCAAACTGGGCTCGTAGAGAGCGTCCATTAGATGAGTCAGAGTATAAGGCTATTGAAGACCACGGCTTGTTTAACATGAGCGACTACTTGCCTAAGAAACCTGAAGCAGTAGCAGTTGAAGTTATCAAGAAAATGTTTGAAGCGTCAGTAGATGGTGAAGCATACGACATGGAAGCATTTGGTCAATACTTTAGACCAGCAGGCGTAAGAGCGGCAACTGGCGATCCAGTTAAAGCAACTACACCAACACCGGCTCCAGCGGCACCAGCAACAGGAATGACAGCAGAGGCTCCAGTAGCTGATGCAGTAGCACCTGCGGCAACTGAAGCGGCAGGCGATGGCAACAAAGCAGAAGACATCCTAGCGATGATCAGAAGCCGCCAAAGCTAGTTTAAAACTGAGTGGGTGTAGCTCTAAGCTACACCCTATTCAGACAATCTGATAAGGAGATACAATGGCTAATAAAGCATTTGACGTTTCTAAGTTTCGTAAAAACTTAACTAAATCAATCTCGGGTATGAGTAGTGGATTTAACGATCCAACTGATTGGATTAGTACAGGTAACTATGCCCTAAACTATCTTATTAGTGGTGACTTTCACAAAGGTGTTCCGCTAGGTAAGGTAACTGTTTTTGCAGGAGAATCTGGTGCAGGTAAATCGTATATCTGTGCAGGTAACATTGTAAAGGCGGCACAAGAACAAGGTATCTTTGTAGTTCTAATTGACTCAGAGAATGCACTTGATGAAAGTTGGTTACAAGCTCTTGATGTTGACACATCAGAAGAAAAACTATTAAAACTTAACATGAGCATGATCGATGACGTTGCTAAAACTATTTCAACGTTCATGGCAGACTATAAAGCAATGGATGAGGAAGAACGTCCTAAGATATTGTTTGTAGTTGACTCACTTGGTATGCTACTAACACCTACAGATGTTGATCAGTTTAACAAGGGTGACATGAAAGGTGATATGGGTCGTAAGCCTAAAGCACTAACTTCATTGGTTCGTAATACTGTTAACATGATTGGTAGTTGTAATGTAGGCTTAGTTTGTACTAACCATACATATGCATCACAAGATATGTTTGATCCAGATGACAAGATCAGTGGTGGACAAGGCTTTATCTATGCATCAAGTATTGTTGTTGCAATGAAAAAGTTGAAGCTAAAAGAAGACCTTGACGGTAATAAAATTAGCGAAGTACGTGGTATTAGAGCAGGTTGTAAAGTAATGAAAACTCGTTATGCAAAACCTTTCGAAGGCGTACAAGTTAAGATTCCTTATGAAACAGGTATGAATCCATACAGTGGATTGGTTGACTTGTTTGAGAAAAAAGGATTGCTTGTCAAAGACGGTAACAGACTAAGGTATACTGATTCTAAAGGCGAAGAAAGAAAAGAATATCGTAAAGTGTGGGAAGCAGGCGGTGACGCTCTTGACACAATTATGATGGACTGGTCTAACATCGCTGAAGCAGTAGATCAAGTTGAAGAAGCCGTAGTCGAAACTGACGAGGTAGAAGTTGCTAATAGCTAACTACTTTTTGTATAAGTAGCAGTAATAAAACTAAGGAGAATAAATTGGAATCAGGTTCAACAGTTATAGAAGTTTGGCAAGTGTTTAAAGAGTATCTTGATAAGAAACATATAGAAACTATTGCTGAAAAGTATGTTGATCTATGTGCTGACTTGGGTACAAGCGATGAAGCATTCAGAGATGCATTAGGTTCAGATAATAACTTAGATAAAGCTATTGGATACTTTCTCGAAGAGGAAGTAGACGAAGACTCTTACGACGACGAGGAAAACTACTAATGGGATGGTATTCTGATATTGCTAGAGACATTAGCAACATTCCAAAAGCTATTGCACATTACGAAAGTGAATTGCAAGAAGCAAGAATGGAATGTAAAATAAAAGGTAATGTTGAACGAGCTTCGGCATCAATGCCGGGTATAGTTGAACAACGTTTCAACCAATTACAAGAGCTAGAAGCAATATTAGAATACCTGAACATCGAGTTGCGTCGGTTACGTAGTAGCTTTTTTAGAAAATATTTAGAAAGCTATGCTCGTGCATTGTCGAGTAGAGATGTAGAAAAATACGTAGACGGTGAATCAGACGTTGTTGATTACGAAAAGATTATCAATGAGTTTGCACTTATGCGTAATAAATGGTTAGGCGTTTGTAAGGGCTTAGATCAAAAACAATGGCAACTTACAAATATTGTTAAATTAAGAGTAGCTGGCATGGAAGATGCTAGTATATAACAAAGGAATAAATTAGAATATGAGTTACCAATTACCAGGTGAAAAGAAAATAATTGAAAAGTGGGATAAGATTCCAGGAAACATCACTTTCGTTTTACGTGAAGGAGATGAAGTTGGTGACGACGGCGGTTGTGCCATTGGAGGATGTTGGGTAAAGAAAACTAGTGCAGATCTTTTTGCAAATAAAAAAGTTGTTATCTTTGGTTTACCCGGAGCATTTACACCAACGTGTAGCTCACAACAATTACCAACATACGAAAAAATGTATGACGAATTCAAAGCACAAGGCGTAGATGAAATATATTGTGTAAGTGTTAACGATGCATTTGTAATGAACGCATGGGCTAAAGAACTAGGATGTACTAAAGTTAAATTACTAGCAGATGGTAATGCAGACTTTACACATGCTATTGGTATGCTTTGTGATAAAACACATTTAGGCTTTGCAAACAGATCATGGAGATATGCAATGTATATCGACAACATGACTGTTAATGAAAGTTTCATTGAACCAGGTTACAACAATGATGGATCAGATCAAGATCCGTATGTTGAGTCAACACCTGAAAATGTAATCCAGTATATCGAAACACTAAACCGATAAAGTTTAAATACTAGTATGATAAACGTACTAGTGACAGGTGGGTTCGATCCCTTACATTCCGGCCATATTGAATACTTCAAGGCCGCAAAACAATTAGGTGATAGACTAATTGTTGCAGTAAACTCAGATGAATGGCTGACTCGAAAAAAGGGTCGGCCTTTCATGTCCTTTAAAGAAAGACTTGCAATCATAAAAGAACTTACTATTGTAGACAAAGTTATAGGCTTTGACGATAGTGACGACTCGGCGTGTCATGCAATATTCCATACCATGTCAACATCAAGTGGCAAAGTTGTTTTTGCTAACGGTGGCGATAGAACAAATACAACAACTCCAGAATACAAAATATACGGAGACCATCCACAAGTAGATTTTGAATTTGGTGTAGGTGGAGAAAACAAAATGAATAGTAGCAGTTGGATACTAGACGAATGGAAAACACAAAAGACAGAACGTGATTGGGGTTATTGGCGTGTACTAGATGACAAGCCCGAACAGGGTTACAAAGTAAAAGAGCTTGTAATATATCCAGGCAAAAGTCTAAGTGACCAAAAACATTATAAACGTTCAGAGCAATGGAACATTCTTGAAGGCGAAGTTAAAATGGTAACCGAATGGGAAGGCAGACAAGAGATTGTTTACTTAAAGCCTCAAGGTATGCCATATGAAATTAATAAAGAAGTTTGGCACTTACCTAGCAATCCTGGAAAAGTAAATGCACATATACTAGAAATACAACGTGGTGAACAATGCGTTGAAGAAGATATTGAAAGACGTAACAGACCGGAGTGGTACGAAGGATCGCCGGTATAGTATGACAGCAACTTTCATGCCAAACAAAAAAGAGCTTCGTATAGTAGAAGAAGTTGCTCCGTATACAATGACAAGCGGAAAACGTATAACGCAGACTATACGGGCTGTAAGAGACCTCGATGCTAATAATATTACAGGTGATATAGTTGAGTGCGGAGTATGGAAAGGCGGACAAGTTATTAGTGCTTGGTTAGCTAATGAGAAAACAAAAAGAAACTTTTGGTTATACGATACATTTGAAGGTATGACAAAACCAACTGTACACGATCATAAAGTAAATGCACGAAACGAAGTACATCATGCACGGTTCAGTAGCAAAGCAAAGAACGGATTTGATCAGTGGTGCAGAGCAGAAATTGAAGAAGTTAGTACTAATGTATTCAACTATATTCCTCGACATCAATGTAATTTTATTAAAGGTCCTGTTGAACAAACACTATTAGATAAGAATAATTTACCAAAAAATATTGCCTTATTACGCTTAGATACTGACTGGTATGAAAGTACATTGCAAGAAATAATGGTACTATATCCTCTATTAAATGTAGGTGGCTATATGATTTTAGACGACTACAATGGTTGGCGTGGGTGTAAAAAAGCCTTTCATGAGGTGTTTGGTGACACTCAGGAGATACATACTATTGATAGAACCGCAGTATATGTTAGGAAGACTAAAGCATGAATAAAGTATTTGTAGGATATGATCCCAGAGAAGATATAGCATACCAAGTATGTAAACACAGTATTGAAACGCAATGCAAGAATGTAAGTGTACACCCACTTAAACAAAGTGAATTACGAAGTGCAGGTTGGTACAAGCGACCTGAAGATAAACTAGCAAGTACTGAATTTACATTTACAAGATTCCTAGTACCAGAGCTTACTAACTTTAAAGGTTGGGCATTGTTTATGGATTGCGACATGATCTTGCAAACAGATATACAAGAATTATTTGATCAAGCAGACGACAAGTATGCTGTTATGTGTGTTAAACACGAGTACGAAGTACACGAAGGCATTAAGATGGACGGACAAAAACAAACAGTTTATCCACGTAAGAATTGGTCAAGTGTAATGCTGTTCAACTGCGGACATCCACAAAACGCTAGACTTACACAAGACATGATAAACGATAAAGAATTAAACGGAGCATATTTCCACAGATTTAGTTGGCTTGAAGATGACGCAGTACTTGGCGAATTAGATCACACATGGAACTATCTAGTAGGTGTGTATAATGATATTGAAAAGCCTAAACTTATTCATTATACAGAAGGTGGTCCTTGGTTTGAAAATTATAGAGATTGTGAATTTGCTCAAGAATGGAAAGACAATTTATATCAAATGATGGAAAGATAATATGAGTGAAAACAATACAGGCGAATGGGATACCAGAGTGATTAGACCACATTTAAAAGAAATGATCGATAGGATCTTACACAGCGTTGCAGTAGGCGAACAAAGGTTTGCAGTAGAAGCAGTTTCAGAAGTTTTTCAAGAAGTAAAAAATCCTCCAGTAATATGTGTAGACAGCGGAATTAAAAAAGTAGAAAAGAAAGTTAAAGGTTCATTTGGACTTATTGATTCTTTTGTAATGGGTATGGCACTAGGTAGTGGAGGCAAGTACATTCGTGCTGACGATGTTGACTGGGACGATGATACTCCATTGTTAGTTAGAGGACTTGGTAAACAAAAACTAATCAAGATGTGTATTGAACGTGGTAGAGATTTTTACTTTATGGACACAGGATATGTGGGCAACAATCCAAGTACACGTAACCCTAACGGTAAAAAGACTTATCATAGAATTGTAAAAAATGCATTACAAAACTTGCACATGCCTGATAGAGAGCAACCAACATCAGACAAATGGTATGGTGGCGGACGTTGGAATTCATTAGCTATTCCATTTAAAGATATTACACCAGGACGTAAAATATTAGTAGTACCACCAAGTGAAAAGGTAATGAAATACTTTGGTGAAGACTTAGACAAATGGATTGAACAAACTATTGCTACTATTAGAAAGAACACATCAAGACCTGTACAGCTACGTAAGAAGCCAAGCAGAGAAGATCGTGTTAGTGTTAATACAATGGAACAAGCACTTGCAGATGATGTTCATTGTTTAGTAACATACAACAGTATTGCCGCACTTGAAGCAATGATATACGGTAAACCAGCTGTAGTGCTAGGACCAAATTGTGCTCAAGATGTTTGCGAAACTAGTTTAAAAAGAATTGAATTTGCTGAGCATCCAGGGAGGAAACAGTTAACTTATTTGTGTAGATATCTAGCTAATAACCAATTTACATATGACGAAATGTTAAGTGGTTACGCCTGGAGCATAGTAAAATGAGAGTCATAGGCTATACCAAAGTTATACCACCTGGGAACAAAGGTAAGTTGCCTAAGCCAGGCAGACCAATTAAACCCAATCACAAATTGGACATTATCAAAAATTTTATATCAGGAGTCAGGGTGTCGGGTGACAATGGGCTGGTATATGATGGATTTGATACAATGCAATGTGATGTAGCTGTTATGCAAGGCTTTATGCACGAAGACAGTCAAGCAGTACCACACATTAACTTACGCAGAAGTATTGCAAGTAACACAGCTAACAAACGTTTTATTACAGCAGATAGTAACTTATTTTTATACAAAGCAAAACAAAATGAACCACATCATTACTTGCGTTATAGTTATGATGGAGTGTTTGCTAACACCGCAGAGTATTGCAATGAAGAGCCAGGCGATACACAATGGGAAAAGATACAACGTGACTTAGGTGTTAAACTAAAGCCATGGGACTATAATAACAGAGATAATATTTTATTATGCTTACAACGTAATGGCGGTTGGAGCATGAAAGGTAAAGATGTTGTTACTTGGGCTAATACTAAAATTGCAGAGATTAGACAGCACACAACTAGACCTATTATTATTAGACCACACCCAGGAGATAAAAAAGCACCTGAGTATGTAAAAAGAATTACAGGCGACAACATTAGAATTAGTTTTCAACCAGACATTGCACAAGACTTGGCAACTGCACATTGTTCTATTGTGTACAACAGTAGTCCTGGTGTAGCTAGTATTATAGAAGGTGTTCCTGTTATATGCGAAGATTGGCAAGCAAGTCAAGTACAAGAAGTATGTTTTCAAAGAATAGATGCATTGGCAAAATTAAGACCGTTTGATAGAGAAAAATGGATTAGAAAAATATCACAATGCCATTGGAGTTTTGCAGACTTAAGAAGTGGCGAAGCATGGGAATGGATGAGGAGATACGTAAAATGAGAATAAAATGTATAACAACATTTCATCAACCAGGGTTAGAAGAATACGGACAACGTCTTATTGATAGTTGGGCTAAGAATGTACACCCGGCAGTGAAGCTAGTAGTATATGCAGAAGATTGTATTCCTGTTGTACCACCAGGTGCAAACATTCATGTTGTAAATGCTAAAGAAGTATTGCCAAAACTTAATGCGTTTAAAGAAAGACACAAAGACGATCCAAAAGCAAATGGTATATGTCCGTGGCCTGCTAGACGTCCAAGAGATCATCATAAGAAGTTTAAGTGGGACGCAGTACGTTTTGCAAACAAAACATATGCAGTATTTGAAGCCGCAAAGGATCCTGATACAGATATTTTAGTTTGGGTAGACGGCGATACGTATGTACACAGTCCTATTACTTACGGACAATTTAGAAATTTAATACCTGCATCACAATGGTTACACTACTTAGGTAGAAATAAAAAATGGCCTGAGTGCGGGTGGTACGGACTTACACTTAGAACTCCAGGGTGCGATGCATTCCTAAAAGAGTTTGAAAGAGTTTACGAAGAAGCTGATGACGGAATCTTTAAGATGGAAGAATGGCATGACAGTTATGTGTTTGACCAAGTCCTAAAGAAGATTAGAATAGAACACAAAAACATTAAAGACTTCAGTGGACATCTTGTAAACGGAGAAGGTCATCCGTTAATTAATTGCGAACTTGGCGCATTCTTCGATCATCTTAAAGGTGTAAGAAAGCAAGAAGGTAGAAGTCGAAAGAAAGACTTACTACAGCCAAGGAGCGAGTCATATTGGAATGAAGTTTAGTTTATTTACAGATTATGGTGCACAGAATAGTAAACCAGTGTTTGACGCTTTTGCAACTAGTTTGTCTAACGCTGGCCATACCGTTACTCTTAATGACTGGAATTGTGATGTTGCTGTTATTTGGAGTGTCCTTTGGTTTGGCAGAATGGCTGGAAACCAAAAAGTTTGGGAACACTTCCGAGCAATAAACAAACCTGTAATAGTATTAGAAGTAGGCGGAATTAAAAGAGGCACTACATGGAAAGTAGGCATCAATGGTATTAACAGCGATGCTAACTTTGGTGCTAAAGGTAATGACAGTACTAGAGCAGACTTACTAGGACTTGAAGCAAAGCGTTGGACTAATGATGGTCAACATATTCTTGTATGTGGACAACATGATAAAAGTTTACAATGGCAAAACATGCCACGCATGAGTAATTGGTTTCTAAACACTCATGATGAAATACGCAAACACACAGACCGCCCTATAGTATTTAGACCCCACCCAAGATGCAGATTAGATCAAATTGAACGTGGACTTAGACATGTGTATAGACAAGAGCCTAAACATATTGATAATACCTACGATGACTTTGATATGGATTTTACTAACGTATGGGCTACTGTAAGCTACAGTAGTAATCCTGGTATACACAGTATACTAGCAGGTGTTCCAGCGTTTGTAGGTACCAGCTCGTTAGCGTATGACGTCGGTAACGACATAGACTTCTTCCACGATATAGAAGCACCACTACAACCAGACAGGCGACTATGGTTGAATGACTACGCATATACAGAATGGACTTTGGATGAAATAGCCCAAGGTTTACCATTAAAACGCTTGACATCTGAACTATAATCTAGTATAATACATACATGCTTAGAAAAGAACCAATCGATATTAATGACCTTACCGTTGAAGACTGCTTAGAATTAGTTGCTGGCATCAGTAACTTTAAGTTTAGTCGTAACAAAGAGTTAGCAGACTTGCACTCGTTTACGTTACATGAAGACAACCATAAGATTATGTTTAGTATTGCTAAACAATGTTTTAGAGGTACTGCACTTACAACTAAGCAACACGAGCTTGTTAAAAAGCTATTAGTAGAGTACTACACACCACAGTTTACAAAGCATAACATTGAACTTAAGAACCATTTAGATAACTTAAGAACTCCGTTAAGAAACTTAGATAGCTCACATTGGGTTAAGATACAAAAGATTGGTTACAAGGGCGTAGAAGAGAATATGCTCGTTATTAGATTCCCATTTAACAAAAAAGTTATTACTAGATTAGAAGAATTAAAAAACAACAATGACAAAGATTACTTCTACGAAAAACACAAGCACTTCTTTCCACTAACTGAAAAATACATTTGGAAAGTAGTAAACATTGTAAAGAAGTTTCAAAACAAATTTGACATTGACGAACGAGTACAGGAAGTATACGACCAACTAGCACATATGAATTCTCATAGCTACGAATACTTGCCTGGCGTAAAAGATTATAAATTTATTAACTATGTTGACCACGGTGTTGATGTATGTATACAAGATTTAGGAGAACCAAATGATAGCAACCTCTACAAATATTTTGATAGAAAAGGCATGTATGGTCTTGAGTATTTTAATGACATACATGTAACTGAAAGTTTTAGATCTAACAACTGTAGTACACTAACAACTAAGATTGCTAACAGAAGTAACACACAATTAAACATTAAAGATACAGATTGGACTGTTGATAATTTAGCAACAGCATTAATTGAGTTGGATAGATTTCCATTGTTAGTTGTACTTGATACACATACATGTATGGATAAGATAGTTGAATACCATAATAAGTTTTTGAACTTTATCCCTGCTAACGAAATGAGTGTTATGTTTAGATTGGACAATAAAGAACTAGAACATGGAAAGGAATTTAACCAATTCATCCATGACAAGGGATTAAATAATTATGTTGACAAAAACACTAAAGTAGTGTATATTAGTAATAATAAAGTTCCTAAGCCATTGTTTAAAAGTGAATGGATGCCAATAGCATCGTTGTGTTTAACAAGGCAACCAATGAACTATATTAGTGAATATATAAACGGAATTGATTTAATAATGTCCTATGATGCGGGGTCGTTAGTATCGAGTCCACACAGTAGATGGCAAGTTAAAGTAGAGAATATATGACAAGTTGTAGAATAGTAATACAAGATGAAGTAAACGTAAAAGTTGAAAACTTGCCTGTTGAGAATCGTAGAAAGATTGCTAACAAGCTAAAGTTTCAAGTTCCTTATGCACGTTACTTGCCACAATACAAACTAGGACGCTGGGACGGAAACGTTGCGTTCTTTGGTATTGGTGGTACAGGATATGTTAATCATTTAGATACTATTGTTAACAGTCTTGTAGAACAAGGTGTTGAGATATCTGAGATTGTAGACAACAGAGAGAAGCATGACTTGTCTTTTAATTCAATCACAGAGGACTATTGGAAGGACCAAGGTACAGTATGGCCAGAAGGACATATGATGGCTGGCGAACCTATTGTACTACGTGACTATCAAGTTGAAACAGTTAATAACTTTTTAAATAACCCACAAGCACTACAAGAAGTTGCAACTGGTGCAGGTAAAACTATTATTACTGCAACACTATCGCACCTAATGGAAAAGATTGGTCGGACGTTAGTTATTGTTCCTAACAAAAGTCTTGTTACACAAACAGAAGAAGATTATGTTAACTGCGGATTAGACGTAGGTGTTTACTTTGGTGATAGAAAAGAATTAGGCAAGACACATACTATTTGTACTTGGCAAAGTCTAAACATACTAGATAAGAAAAGTAAAAACTATGAGGACGTACTAACACTTGCAGAGTTTTTAGAAGGCGTACAAACAATTATTATTGACGAAGTACACCAAGCAAAAGCAGAAGTGCTTAAAAAATTACTTACACAAAATTTAAAACATGCACCTATACGTTGGGGACTAACTGGTACAGTACCTAAAGAACAGTTTGAGTTTCAAAGCATCTTAGCAAGTATAGGTCCAGTCATTGGTAACATTAGTGCAAAAGAATTACAAGACAAAGGCGTACTAGCTAACTGTCATGTTAACATTGTACAAATGATTGACATTAAAAGTTTTGCAGGTTACCCAGAGGAATTAAAGTTCCTAGTAACAGATGCAGATAGAATAAAATACATAGGCAAATTATTAAACAACGTAAAAGACTCAGGCAATACATTAATACTAGTTGATAGAATTAGTGCAGGTGAACTGCTACTAGAAGCAATACCAGATAGTGTTTTTATTAAAGGCGATGTCAAATTAAAAGACAGAAAGGAACAATACGATGAAGTCAAAGAAGCAAGTAATAAAGTTATTATTGCTACTTACGGAGTTGCCGCTGTTGGTATTAATATCCCTCGCATTTTTAACTTGGTTCTTATTGAACCTGGTAAAAGTTTTGTTAGGGTGATTCAAAGTATTGGTAGAGGCGTAAGAAAAGCAGAAGACAAAGACTTTGTGCAAATTTGGGATATAACTAGCACATGTAAGTATGCAAAAAGGCATTTAACATCAAGAAAGAAGTTTTACAAAGAAGCACAGTATCCATTTACGATTGAGAAAGTGGATTGGAATTAATATGAAAACAGAGGACTATAAATGAGGATATTAACATTAGACAACAAATGTTACAAGCTCGAACACCTTCCGGATGAATTAACAGATGACATTAGATTTTCAGTATTGGATAATAGTAATCCAAAAGAGCCTGACTTCTTTTATATTCCTTTGATTTTTTTAGAATCGTTTAACTCACCAGCAATGGTAATGGAGATTGGCGGACATGAAATTACTATGCCCATTGATTGGCATTTAGCAGTAGGCGACAGTGGTGGCGCAGGAGATATTGAAGTATTACCATTAACAAGTTTAAACGATAGAGGCTTTGAAGCTTTCTTGTTTAATCCGTTAACGAGTAGTATGATGAATTGGGGTGAAGTAAAGATTACTAATTTTTACAATGATGTAAAATGGTATTTCCCTAAAATGAAAAATGGACAACTATTAGGTGTACCTTTAACTGACGGTGACAATCCGCAATGTGCGTGGTTCGTTAAAGACATTAGTAGACAAAGTGAAGTTATTGATTATGGGATTCTTATCTAAAAGTATAACAGTAGACGTATATACAAATCAAAAATACGCTTACGATCAATGTAAGCCGCAGTTGGCAAAGAAGTATATACCTGAGTGGTGGAAAAGTTTACCAGCAAGTAGACCCACACACCAAGAGTACTATGACGACTTACCAATAAGTTCAATGAAACAATGTCCTGCTATTAATGATATATTAAAGGCAGGTATCATTTTTCCTAGTTGGTGTGAGTTACATATGCGAATAGACGATCACGGGCGTAAAGAAGTAAGAGTCTTTCCTGAAGATGTTGCATTGTTGCCACATGACGAACGTGACTTTGATTTTCATAAACCAAACTTAGCACATATTAAAGTTGGATCACCTTGGTTCATTAAAGAAACTACAGGTGTAAAATGGGTATGGATGAAACCAGACTGGCATGTAAAGAATCCGGTAGCATATTGGTCAGTTCCAGGTATTATAGAGTACAAACATCAACATGGTGCTTTGAATAACATTATGGTTCCATGGGGTAGCAGTATTAAGATTGAAGTTGGTGACCCTTGGTTACAACTAGTACCACTGAGTGACAAACCAATAAAACTTAACGTTCACTTAGTAGGCGCAGATGAAATGAATAAATTAAATACAGTTAATATCTCCTCCGTTGGGAGTTACATGAAGTCGATACGCAATATGGCTAAGCAAAGGAAATTAGATGAAAACAATTAGTGAAGAATACGCTCGTCAGTTAGCACAACTACATAGCGAGAAAGCATCTTTCGGTGACGCTAAAGGATTAAAAGCAATCGAAAAATGGATTAAACAATTTAAGCCTGAGTCTATTTTAGATTACGGTTGTGGTAAAGGTGGCGTTGTATTAGCACTAAAAGATGCTTATCCAGACATTAATGCAATTGGTTGGGATCCAGGGATGCCAGACTTTAATATTCCTGATAACAAGAAGCCTGCTGATATGCTTATTAGCACAGACGTACTAGAACACATTGAACCTTTCTTTTTAGAAGATGTGTTACGAGATATTTACGAACTGTTTAACAAAAATGCATTCCTTATTATTGCTACTAGCCCAGCTAAAAAATTCTTACCAGACGGACGTAATGCACATTTAATTGTAGAGAATCCAGGTTGGTGGAAAGAGAAAATTGAAAAATGTATGCCAGGCGTAAAGATTGTTCATCACGAGTTCTTTGAAAAAACAAGAACAGATAAACGTGGCGGTGTACACGAGAACAACAAATATATTGTAGTCCTGGAGAAATAAATGAGCTTTACTAACTTAATTACAGAAGCTATTGATTCAGTTTACGATGACATCAAAGCAAACAAGACACCTACTGTATGTGAGATGGGCAACCAACGTTTAAAGAATAACAAGTCACGTTCTAAGATTTTTAATGCACGTGGTATTCATACACATGCTAACACTACTAAAGAATACTTTCAAGCATTAGGCTTTGGAAGGTATCTTGCTATTGATGTTAACACAGAGAAAGATGCTGTTGCAATGGATCTTAATTTAGATTGTAAACAAGCATATAACTTTACTGAACAGTTTGACCTAGTAACTAATAATGGTACAGGCGAACACGTATTCAATCAGTATACAGTATTTAAAAATATACACGATATGACTAAGGTTGGTGGATATATGATCCACGTACTTCCTTTTTATCGTTGGGTTGATCACGGCTTTTATAGCTTCCATCCTAATTTGTTTTTCTGTCTAGCACACCAAAATGATTATGAGATGCATGGTGTATGGATTGGTACTAGTGATGGACATCACATTGAAAAGTTAGGAAATAAACTATCACGTGACAAAGGTTACAGAGGTAAGTTTGAATTAGACAAGTGGGAAAGAGATCCTATGGTCGTTGCTATTATGAAGCGTAAGACTGATGCTGAGTTTGAAATGCCACAGCAACATTTATATGCAGGTGATAATATTTCAAGTGATGAGATAGCGAACCGTTACAAATGAACCAGTATAGTATCCTCCAAAACTTTAAGCCAGAAGACTTAAGGTTGAGCCCGTTTCCATACATAGTTATTGACGAAGTCCTACCATGGGACTTGTATAATAAACTAGAAGCAGAATACCCAGAACAGTACATGACCAAAGGCGAAACACATGGCTTTGGTACTGCACGTTACATTGATCATGACTTTGATACTTACGCAACAGTAAGTCAAACATGGCAAGAGTTTGCCGCATACGCAACTAGTAGAGAATTTAAGAATGAAGTAATAAGAGCATTTCGCACAGGACTTGAACAACACTATCCACCAGGATCGTTTTGTCCAGAAGGATTATATACCAAGTATATGCGTAGTGATGTTGCTCCACGTAGAGCTCCTAAGAGCGGATCAATTAGAATGGAGATGCAGTTTGTATTAAATGCAATAGACAATATACAAATTAGAACTCCGCATGTTGATCAATCAAAAGAATTGTTTGCAGGTTTGCTTTATATGAAGAAGCCAGAGGACACAGGTACTGATGGTGGATTAAATGTATATAAAAATACAGCAGGTAAACAGTGGCGCAGAGTAACAGGTCGAGAAGCAGTTGCAGATGATATTGAAGTTGTAGAACGTGTTCCATACAAAGCAAACACTATGGTTATGTTTTTAAACACAGTAGATAGTTTACACGGAGTTGAACCTCGTGACAATCCAAATACTATTAGACGTTACGTTAATATAGACGGACACGTACAAGAAAAATTATTTAAGTTCGTTGATTAGGAGATGATAATGAAAGCAGGAAAAGTTTGGGGACAAACTGAATTAATACATGCAAACGGTGTACTAGAGTTTCATCGCATTGAATATAAAGCAGGATTCAAATGTAGTGAACATGCACACGAATATAAATGGAACGGATTCTTTGTTGAATCGGGCAAGATGATTGTTCGAGTTTGGCAAGATGATCAAGGACTAGTTGATGAAACTATTCTTGAAGCAGGAGACTTTACGCAAGTGAAGCCCGGCAAAATTCACCAGTTCGAAGGTTTAGAAGATGGAGTCGCTTTTGAATTGTACTGGGCTGAATTTAATCACGATGATATCGTGAGAAGAACAAGCGGCTCGAGCGTAACAGAACAAAGAAAAAGGAAATAATTATGTTCAAAAACATTGACAAGATGATGATGATGAAACTTGCATTACTGCATGTTGTTGTCATTACAATTTCAAATGCTTTGGTTTCTATCCCGGTAGAGATCGCAGGCATTAAACTAACATGGGCGGCGTTTACATTTCCGCTTGTGGTATTAGCAACTGACTTGACCGTTAGAATGCTAGGCAAAGGTATTGCAAGAGCAACTATTGCGGCGGCATATCCATTTGCAATTATTGGATCAATCTGCGTAGTATTAGCAGAAGGTGCACCAGAAAGCGTAGCAATGCGTATTGGTTTTGCAAGTGCAACTGCATATGCCGTAGGTACATTCTTAGACGTGTATGTGTTCCAATACTTTAGAGAGCAATGGTCAAAACAGTGGTGGATTGCTCCAGCACTATCAACAATCGTTGCAAACATCATCGACACATATACATTCTTTGCAGTAGCGTTCAACAATAGTGCAGACGAATATATGGCGGCGAACTGGGTAGAGATTGCCGGTTCACAAGTTGTAATTAAAATTGCAGTAGGTTTAATTGTATTCCTACCAGCATACGGAGTATTACTAAGATACTTGAAAACAAGACTAGCCGATACAGAACAAGGCTAAAAACACAAATAAATAATAGACCGGGCTCAGGTTCGGTCTATTATAATTAAGGAGATAAGATATGGGAATGTGGGATTCAATTAAAAAGACAACAAAAAGAATTACTAGATCAATTATGCCTAACCCTAGTGAGGTTGGTGAGATTATAGCGGCAGAACAAAAAGCCGAAAAAGCAGTTAAAAAAACAGTTGGTGGAAAAGGTACAGTAAAGCCTAAGGCTAAGCCTAAAGCACCAAAACCAGTAACAAAGAAGAAGGCGCCAGCTAAACCAAAAGCAAAAAAGCCAGCTACTAAGAAGCCAGCTAAGAAGCCTGCTAAGAAGAAATAACTCGTGGGAAGTTTACTTCCACAGGAGCCATTGATATACGAGCGAGCCGACGGTATTGTGTTCGCTCGATATCGTGACCCTCCACACAACAAGATACCTCGTTGGATTGTTGGTGGTGATGCAAACGCAATCAAAAAACTTGAAGGGCGATTAGACTTTGAAGAATATTTGAAAATGGTTGATTGTGCCAAAACAAACTATACGCTTAAAAAACAACTTGACAAAGCTCTCGTAATATGGTATACTATACGTAATGAAACAGAAAAAGAAACTTCCGCTAAATGAGATCTTTATGGCTTTGGATATGGATGCCAAAGGTGCGTATAAAGAATGGTCAGAAGAAGAGCGAAAAGAATTAAACTTTTGGTTGCTTAACCGTTACGCAAGTAGTGTAGGCGGATCGCAAGACGCAAAAGAATGGGCAGTCATTGCCACTAATGAATATTATAATAAGAATTGGAATGTGTTAGGAACAAGACATCCGCAACTACAATGGCAACTGTTGTGTGCAACACATAACGCAACACGTAAAAGCAGACACCATCAGTGGTTAGGTATGAAACAAAAAGGCTCTGATAACAAGGCAGTCAAGTTTCTTAAAGACATGTTCCCCGAAATGAAATTAGATGAGGTAGAATTACTTGCTAGAATATCTACAACAAAGGAACTTAAAGAACTCGCCGAACAACACGGGATGGATAAAAAAGATGTCAAAGTCTAAAGAAGGATTTGAATGTCCATACTGTAAAGTTTCGTACACTAGAGAAAAAACTCTTATGGTACATATGTGCGAGAAGAAACGTAGAGCTTTACAAAAAGATGAGAAACGTGTGCAACTAGGATACTTAACATTCAATAGATTTTATAAACTATGTCAACGCTTTGATGGTGTTAAGACATATGAACAGTTTTGTAATAGCCCTTACTACAATGCATTTGTTAAGTTTGGTAGCTTTGTTAGTAACGTAAGACCGTTATATCCAGAGAAGTATATTGACTATGTAGTTACAAGCGGAGTTAAACTAGACCATTGGTGTAGAGAAGAATTGTATGAAAAGTATGCACTAGAACTTATACGTAAGGAAGGTGTTGAAACTGCTCTTGAACGTAGTGTTAAAAACATGATGGAATGGGGAGATGAGAAAGAAGCAAGGTGGCAAGATTACTTTAACTATGCAAGTCTTAACAGAGTATGTCAAGATATAGTTGATGGTAAAATAAGCCCGTGGTTAATATTAAACTGCAAGTCAGGCAAGGAAATGATGAGCAAGTTTAATGACGAGCAACTACAGATTGTGTATGCGATAATGGACCCGGGCCATTGGAGTACACGATTCAAACGTAGTGGCTCGGATATAGAATTAGTAAAAGAAATAGTAAAGAAGGCAGGACTATAATGCCAGATATTGACATTGACTTTGCAGATAGAAAGAAAATACTTGAGAAGCTAAAGCATCGAGTTGCAAAGTTAGGTACAGGCAAAAAACATAATACAGGAATCTACGCAACAGAGATTCCACATAACCCTATTGATTTATTGAGTACAATAGATCATGACACAGCAGAGGACCGAGGATACTTTAAACTAGACTTCCTCAATGTTTCTATTTACACTGAGGTAGAGAACGAAGCACACCTAAACGCACTAATGGAAAAGGAACCCTTATGGCAACTTCTGGAACACGAAGACTTCAGCGAAAAAGTCTTTCATCTAAACGGGCACAGCGAACTATTAAAAGTCTTGAAGCCCAGCTCGGTATTAGAGTTGGCGGCGACAGTAGCGATAATACGCCCAGCAAAAAGACATCTAGCGAACAAGACATGGAACGAGATACACGAACAAGTTTGGGTAAAACCGACTGATGGTGCTTACTTCTTTAAGAAGGCACACGCAGTAGCATACGCACATGCTATTGTTGTTCACATGAACTTATTGTGCGAACAACTAAAAAAGGACAGCGTATGACTATTGACGTAACTTTCTTCACTCCTCACGAAGAACTAAAAGAAGCAATGCCACCTGTGCCAGCATCTAAGTTTTGGCCTGAATGGTTTAAGAAACAACATGGTGCAAAGAATATGGTACCAGGTTCTGAAAAGAACGGTATGGCTCCCGACGGTAGTCATCAAGATGGATATCAAACAGTTAAGAGTTGTCCAGCAGTACTTGATGTATTAAACATGGGGTATGTTATTCCACTATGGAGTGACTATAAAGTTAAACGTGTTGAGAAGAGTGAACATTGTCCGCAAGGTCTTGTATGGCGTATGCCTGCCGGAATGGGAAGTAGTATGTTTGGTGCGGCAACACACCCACATGAACAGGTATCTGCTTATCCTTTTCCACCTGATACGTTTGAAGGAACATTTAAATTAATTAATCCTTGGAGTGTAAAAACTCCTTCAGGGTATAGTTGTTATGTGTGTGCGCCACACTATAACAAGCACGGTAACATAGAAGTGTTAGATGGAGTTATTGATACAGATATCTATCATGAGATGCACGTTAATACTTGGTTTACTGCTCCTATTGATGAAGAAGTATTATTACCAATGGGTATGCCTATTGTACAGATAATTCCGTTTAAACGTGAAGAATTTCAAATGGATATTCAAGTTGGCGACCACAGAAGTATGCGTAACAAAGTTACACAGTTCATTCACAACGTCACGTTTAAAGCACAAAACTATAGATCAAACGACGGAAGTCCAGCTAAATTAAGTCCTAAAAGGTACAAATAGGTTACTTGGGTTTGCGTACTAGTTGTACGCTTTTACGCTTTACTCTCTTAACTGCTAAGTTACCTAAGTTAACAACAGGACCTACAGTTACTTTAACATCCTTAGTATTCATTGTCATTAGACAATGTCTAAATGCCGGGAACTCTTTCGGTAGAAAGATACTGATCGGAATAGTTCGATTACTTTCAAACCACCACGCTTCGCCTAGATCTAGAAATGCTTGTCTAGACTCATCTGATGATAGATCAGTATAAACATACATGCTTGTGACATAGTTATCTTGATTATTTATAATGCCCACGTATTCATTACCGCCGTATTGCACGATACTAAGGAAGGGGAATTTTGTTTCGATATCTTTAAGTAGCATTGATTCTCTTTTTAAATAAATATGTATATGTCGCAATTAACATACAGATATTTAGCAAGTAACCAAGTTGGCCTCATTGCGGATTTGGCTAATAACATAACGGAGTATAGACCAGTGTACCAGAGAACCATACAACTATATCGAGGGATAGACAATACGATATCTTTCGAGATAAAGAATTCAGATCATAAACCAGTAAGCATACTTAATACTTACACACCCAAGCTAATGGCGTTCGACGAAAACAATGTATTAATTCTAGAGAAGACTGGTACCATCCTAGAAACAAGTACACCGTCAAAAAAGGGACAGTTTAAAATTGAGATTACTGCTAACGAATTGCTAGATGTTAAACAACAATATGTAAGTTACAATGTGTTCTTAACTAAGGACAGCGACAATACTAATGTATTAACGTATGCTAACAGTCACTTTGGTGTTAAAGGTACTATGATGATTAGTTCAGAAGCGTTCCCAGGACCAAGTGCAACATACAGTATTAATACATTTACTGAAGTTGCGGCAAGCACAGGAAACTATACTAGTGAAACAATTACTGCTGAAGCGGCACGTAACGGCAATTCAGCGTTACATACAGCGGCACTTTACTCAACAGACTTTACAGGCGATGTGGAAATACAAGGCACATTAGATAACCAAGTTACTAACGGAACACCATGGGGTACTGTTGCAACTGTAAGTTTGGCAAACGAAACACAACCAAAATATGTAAACTTTAATGGAGTTTACTCACACTTAAGAATAGCATACACTACTCCGGGATCGGGTACATTGGACAAAGTCTTAGTAAGAAACTAGTTGACTTTTACCTAGTCTTATAGTATAATAGTACTATGAGCGGAATCGTACACGAAACTATATTAGCACATTTGCCTGCGAAGCGTAAAACTACACCAAGTGGTTGGACTAGCTTCAATGCTCCCTGTTGTGTACACAATGGTACAGGTGCTGATACTAGACAACGTGGTGGACTAATCCAAAATGCAGAAGAAGGTGTAAGCTATCATTGTTTCAATTGTGGCTACACAGCAAGTTGGAACAAAGGCAGACGTATTACATATAAGATGAAAAAGTTCTTACAATGGATTAACGTTAGCGATGATGCTATTAATAAACTATCCCTAGCAGTATTACAATATGAATCTGACGAACTAGCAAATACAATAACACGTATGCCTGAGTTTAAGACAGTAGAACTGCCAGAAGGTGCAAAGCCAATAAGCGAATATACTGATACTACTGACGCTCATTTAATTAAAGTATTAGAGTATATGAAGTCAAGACAGTTGTACTTAGAAGACTACAACTTTTATTGGACACCTAAGATTGGATACAGAGATAGATTAATAGTTCCGTTTTACTTCAACAATCAAATAGTAGGATACACAGCAAGGAAAGTTACTGAAGGTGCTCCAAAGTACATGAGTGAACAACAACCTGGCTATGTGTTTAATATGGATCAACAAGACTATCGTAGACAGTTTGCTATTGTAGTAGAAGGTCCTATGGATGCTATTGGTATAGAAGGTTTAGCACTACTGGGTAGCGAAGTCAAAGATCAACAGCACCTACTCATCAAGTCGTTAAATAAGCAAGTAATACTAGTTCCAGACAGAGATGAAGCAGGACATAAACTAATTGAACAAGCAATAGAATTTGGTTGGAGTGTTAGTATGCCGGACTGGGATGAAGATGTTAATGACGTGAATGATGCAATTACTAAGTATGGAAGGATATACACACTACATCAAATTGTAACACATGCAGAAAGCTCATCGCTGAAAATTAAATTAAGGAGCAAGAAATGGTTTGGTTAAAGAACTTAATAATGTCACCAATTAAATGGTTTAAGAAGTGGCAGAAGAATAGAAAATTTAAACAGAGGATTAAGGAACTTCAAAAGAAAGATCCTTTCATTTACAAATAATGATAGAACGCGAGTACGAATTAATTAGGCCTTTTGGACCGACTATCTATCGTAGCACATTGAATGAAGAAACAATGAAGCTACTAAAAGATTGTGCCGTTACAACACGTGAAGCAAATCAAAACGTAGGTAACGACTTAGCTGGTAACATTGAATCACAGTTACAGGCAGTAATGACTAACGACCAACAACAAGAGTTTATGAAACAAGTAAGCACACACTTAGCTACGTACTTGCAACAAGACTGGGATAGACGACAAGAACATATGTTGAATCCTTCAACAGACAATCCAGACTTTAAAAATATGTCGTACAGTCTAAACACAGGCCCTTGGATTAATTATCAACAAGCAAATGAATTTAATCCTATGCACAGTCATGCAGGAATGATTAGTGCAGTATTGTATATTGATGTGCCAGAAGTAATTGCAAAAGAAGCACAGGACGACTTGCAAAGTAATATGCGTTGTCCAGGACAACTAGAATTCTTATATGGTTCCGACGTGTTAGGAGTTAACGGAACCCATAAAGTAATACCCAAGACAGGAGATATATTATTGTTTCATGCAGGTTTGAAGCATAGTGTATATCCATACAAAAGTAATGTTGAACGAGTAAGCATGAGCTTTAACGTGTGGAGCGTTGAGCCAACTATTAATAACGAAGGAGTAGAATAGATGTTAGTCCCAATGGTAGTAGAATCTACAAGCAAAGGCGAAAGAGCATACGACATTTACAGTCGTCTATTAAAAGATAGAATTGTAATGTTGAATGGTCCAGTAGACGATCATAGTGCAAACGTTGTAGTAGCACAGATGCTTTTCTTAGAAAGTCAAGCACCAGAGAAAACAATTAACTTTTACATTAACAGCCCAGGCGGTGTTATTACAAGCGGTATGAGTATATACGATACTATGCAGTTTATTAAATGTGATGTAAGTACAATCGTATTAGGCCAAGCATGTAGCATGGGTTCATTCCTTGCACAAGCAGGTACGCCAGGCAAACGTATACTATTGCCAAACAGTCGTACAATGATTCATCAACCAAGTGGTGGTGCAAGAGGTATGGCAAGTGATATTGAAATTACATACAAAGAGATTCAATACTTAAAAGACAAGCTAACTGACTTGTATGTTAAACATAACTCAGCAGGTAAGACACGAGCAGACTTTATGAAAGACATGGATCGTGATTACTTTATGAGTGCAGAGCAGGCAGTTGAATACGGACTTGCTGATAAGATCTCGGAGCATAGATAATGATAACTTGGGGTATGGTTGGTAACAGCCACGATGCTAGTTTAGCAGTCTTTGAAACAAAGATTGCAGGTATTTCTAGTAACGTAAAAACTAAACTACTGTGGGCTAGTCTTGCAAAAGATTTTAGTGATGTGCCAGGCGACCCCAAGCATAGCGATAAACAAATTGCTATGGCACGTGAACTGTATGGAGAGCCAGAAGAAATAGTTTGGTATGAGTTACCTTTCCTTAAATCATTAAGACAATGGAGAGCAGGACAAGGTACAATACGTCAAGTGTTGAAAGAGAACAATATACATTTATACTTGAAGCAATGGGACTTGCACAATGTAAAGTTAAAGTTCGCTAAACATCATACTAGTCATGCCGCATACGGATACTACACACAAGACAAACCTAATGCAACTATAATGTGTTTAGATAGTATTGGTGAGTTTGAAACGTTTACTATTTGGCATGCTGGTGAAAAGGATCGTAAACTTAGAAAGATATACTCGCAAGGTTATCCACACAGTATTGGTTTGTTCTATAGTGCAATGACACAACGTATGGGTCTAGTAGCTAATAGAGATGAGTATCTAGTATCGCAAATGGCTAACAAGATTGATACATCAGAGAACTTACACTTAGTTAATGATGTACTTGAAACGTTCATACAAGGGCCCTTAGACGGTCGTACACCGGGTGTAAAGTTTAAACATAACCTACATAAGGGTGCTAACTGGTATAAGCCTGATTTAACTACAGAGCATGACATGGATCGACTTGCTAATGCAACACAGTTTGTATTTGAAATGATTATTGGTATGCAGAGTAAATGGTGTATAGACAATTTGGACAGTCGGGATTTAATCCTCACAGGCGGTTGTGCGTTAAATAGAGATGCAGTAAATAGAATTAGAACTAAATGGAACTCAATATATGTTCCACCCAATCCAGGTGATCCAGGCAGTTGCATTGGTGCAGTTCTTGCTTTGAACAAAAAGAAGATTGACTTTGATCCAACAATGTGGTATAATAGTAAGGCATAACAAAGGAACGACTACGTGAAACAAAACACTGACTACGGATTTGATATCCAAAAAACATACTTAGAGATTATGTTAAGTGATGCACAAACATTTGTGCGTTGCCAAGGTATCTTTGATCCAGAGAGTTTTGATCGTAACTTACAAGCAGGTGCAACATTTATTAGAGACTTTGTTGCAGAACACAACACACTTCCTACAGAACAAATTGTTAATAGTGCATGTCCAGGCACTAACTTAAAGATTCCAACAGGACTTAACGAACAACATTATGATTGGTTATTGAATGACTTTGAAACGTTTAGTAGACACAAAGCATTAGAGAAAGCAATCTTAACAAGTGCTGACTTGATTGAAAAAGGTGAGTATGGTCAATGTGAAAGTTTAGTTAAGGACGCAGTACAGATTGGACTACAAAAAGATTTAGGTATTGATTACTTTGCTGATCCTAAAGGCAGACTACTAGGACTAAAAGACAACAATGGACAAGTAAGCACAGGCTGGGAAGCACTAGATAAGAAACTGTTTGGTGGCTTTAACAAAGGTGAGCTTAATATATTTGCAGGTGGATCAGGTGCAGGTAAGTCGTTGTTCTTAGCTAACTTAGGAGTTAACTGGGCAACACAAGGTATGAACGTTGTGTACTTAACACTAGAGCTTAGTGAGTCATTGGTAGCAATGCGTATTGACAGTATGATGACTGAGATACCTAGCAGAGAAATATTTAAAGATCTTGATGGCGTTGAAATGAAAGTTAAGATGGCAGGCAAGAAGTCAGGTACATTACAAGTTAAGTATATGCCAAGTGGTAAGACAACTAATGATGTACGCAGTTACATTAAAGAGTATGAAGTTAAAACAGGACAAAAGGTAGACGTACTACTGATTGACTACTTGGACTTGTTGATGCCAATAGGACAAAAGATTAGTGCAGAGAACTTGTATGTTAAAGACAAGTATGTATCGGAAGAGCTACGTAACTTGGCAATGGAACTAGGTTGTATCTTTGTTACAGCATCGCAGTTGAACAGAGCTAGTGTTGAAGAAATAGAATTTGATCACTCGCACATCAGTGGTGGACTTAGTAAGATTCAAACAGCAGACAACGTGATAGGTATCTTTACAAGTAGAGCAATGCGTGAACGTGGTAGATATCAAATACAATTAATGAAGACTAGATCATCAAGTGGTGTAGGTGCTAAGATTGATCTTGAGTTTGACATTGATTGTTTGCGTATTAGAAACTTAGATGACGATGATGACGGCAGTGGTTATGGTGCGGCTCCACAGAGCAGTATTATGGACAGCCTAAAACGTAACACAAATGTTACTACAGACAAAGAACCAGACACAGTAAAAGAACCAAACGAAGGTGCTCCAATAGGCAAAGTAAGAGCTCAAACGGACAGTACTAAACTTAGAAGCTTCTTAGCCAATCTAGGTGATGACGATGAGTAGAAAGATTTACTTCTTTGGTGATAGCTTTACAGTAGACTACAAAACAGATTGGACTTGGACAAGACAACTTGCAGAGAAACTGCACGTTAGCGGTCTTGTTAACAACTCAGAACCAGGCACTAGTAACGACTGGATACTGATGAAGCTACGTGAGTTCATTCCACAGATGACACGAGATGACATAGTTGTAGTGTGTACTACAAGTTTATATCGCTATTGGTTCTTTAAAGACAACCCAGAGCTGTCAAACTATATGATTGGTAACTGGGCTAAGATGGCCAAAGAAGATATCGATCAAGATACTATTGATGCTGTACAAGGTTATGTAACACAGCTACAACGTGATGATATTGATCAGTTTCGTTTTGAAACACAGATAGCTTGGCTCAAAGGTTGTAGAGATACAATAGGATTTCAATTACTGTTGATACCCGGATTTGAAATGGGCATTGACTTTTCAGGTCTAGTTCGTGTACACGGGGACATGACCAACACAGTAAGCAACGGAGAGTTCCTTACTAAACAAGATGATGAGCAATGGTATCGCAAAGGTATTGACACACGCTACAATCATATGATCCGTGACAACCACGATGTAATGGCAGACAAGTGTTTGAACAGTATACTCACAGGCAATGACTTGGACTTGACTACAGGATTCAAACGCAACATACTACGTGGAGATGAAAGACTTACACACAAACAGGTAGGACCTAAACTAGTAGAACTAAGCAAACAACTATACGGGAATTAATAATGCAAGTAAATATTAAAGACATCGGTGGTGAAGTTGTAAAGGAAGACGATCGCTACACAGTCAAAGACAATACTGAACTGCGTAACCTAGCACTGAGCAGTACATTTCTTACAGCAGGTAAGAGTACTACAGGACATGCACACGTAGGACAAGAAGAAGTATACTTCTTTGTAGAAGGTAAAGGTGAAATGGAATTGATCTCAACCAACGGAGAACGCACAGTAGAACCTGTAACCAATGGAAGCGTAGTCTTGATCAAAGATGGTTACTTTCATCGTGTACACAACACAGGCGATCTAGGCCTATACTTTGTGTGCGTATTTGATGGGAGGAGAACACATTGACATGGGTTTTAGTTTTTATAGTACTGAGCCACGGTGAAGTACATGCAGAGTATATGAGTACACACGACACTATGACAGAGTGCTTTCAAGAAAGAGAACTACTAGCAAGTCAAACAGGAGGAGAGTATCCTGGACACTATGCTAAAGGTATGCAGGCTATATGCATACATACTGAATTGGTTCACGCAGAATAAAAAAAATTGATCAAAAAAATTTCCAGAAGTACTTGGTGTTTTTCACTTGAAGTTTAAATACTAGTATGCTTAGACTAAAAGGGTTCGGCTTTAAACACTACGGTGCTGAATGGCCTGAAGTAGAACAAGACGTTGAATGGCACTTCCAAGAAGCCACAAAGACCAACGGACATCCTGTACGCATTGAGTTTGTACATAGTGCCCTCACAGTTACAGCTAGTTTAGATCTACTACAGTGGATAGACGAAATGAAAGAACACTACGGTGCTACTGTAGAGCTGAGTCATTCACAAGACACTGAACTTCCCCCAAACACCCTAACAACAGACTATGATGTATATTTGGATCGTGTAGTCTTTTGGATAGCTACTAACCCTGAATGGTCAAGCCATGCACAGGTATATCAAGACATGCTACAAGAATTGGGTACAGGTGACATGCCCTCAATACAGTACATACGTGAGCAGTACGTAAAGAAAGCCAACTTCCCAGAGTATGCAGAGTGGTTCAAGTGTGTACGCAAAGCCGCGAAGCGGTAAAGCCATTTAGAGCCTTTAGGCGAAACGCGGTTTATTTTAAGCACGAAGTGTTTTACGCAAAATTTTTCAGCCAAGTATTTCCGTTTTAATCACAATGTAAATGTATATCGTGGCACAAAAACACCATGCATCTACGGTGTCTAGAGTGTGCCTAAATCCAGCCTAAATGGCTCTTAAATAGCAGTTAAGGTGTTTTAGGGTACACATACTGCTCTCGACGCGAACTCAGCGTATAACCGTGTCGTAGACGTGTTTAAACCTAGTGATCGTATAGGGTCTTAGTGTTGGCTGAAATGTACACAGGCTTGCAGTATGCAGTGATACGGTGCTCCGCTGGCACCTGGTGTTTGTTGCCATAATTGCC
>Ga0098056_1000088_pt1 | contig 33291 bp, 46 predicted proteins | sample 17BtaG_FD_92583 | JGI IMG/M metagenome (GOLD analysis project Ga0098056, IMG submission 92583) | Marine viral communities from the Subarctic Pacific Ocean - 17B_ETSP_OMZ_AT15314_CsCl metaG | ecosystem: Environmental > Aquatic > Marine > Oceanic | place: Subarctic Pacific Ocean | collected...
CGTCTTTATCGCCTTTCATAGACTCTTCGTAATCTTCAATGCCGTCGTTGTAACCTTTCTCGAAGGCAACAATATCAAGTGCTTCTGATGCTGGTCTGCGAACATCAGCAATCCACTTGGTGAAAAGAATATTGATTGGAATATTATGGTATTCTGTGTTTAGTCCTCTGTGGTAACCGGCATTGTAGGAGTTGATCTGCCACCACTCAACCACATCATCCACCTTCCCAATACAGATTTCGTTACAAGGGTTATTCATTTTTCCTCCCCATAATTCTCAATCATAATATCGCAAACTTCTTCAAGGCGAAAGAGAAGTTCTGATGTATCGTTTTCTCTTCCAAAGTTTTCGATCATATTGTCTCTTACATCACGGAAAGCATTTCCAAGACGAAAGAACATTCTGCTCATATTCTTGTTAAAATCTTCGTTAGTCATTTATTTCCTCACGGCTTACAATAAACTTTGTCAAACCATATGTCACATTTTACGCAACCGGGTCTGGGGTAAAAGCCATCTTGCTTGCTCCAATATATCTCACTATAACACTTTGGACAACTATTTGGATAGGTGTTGGCGGTAAATAATCTACCGTCTATAATCACAGCGTCATCCGAAAGGACAATAATACTTTCTTTCATCCTGCTAACTCCAAAGCAGCAGCAAGTGCCTCACCTTCTGAGAGGTAATGCTTTTGGCTCATCATAAAGAACTTTGTATCTTGGTGCATTCCGCCAACGATGCGAAACCTGTAACCTGACTCTGCGGTGTAAGAACCCGTCACACACGCAATGCCGTCGTCTTTCCAAGCGTTGCGAACCAAAGCAAGAACGCATCCAAGGGTTGCGGGGTCTTCAAGGTCTGGTAGTCCAAACTCGGTTTCGTTCCATTCCCAACTTCCCCTATCAAAACCGGCCCACATATGAACACCTTCTGGTGCATTTGCCCTTTGACCAAGATAGAAGTTTCCACCCAAGTCTCGCATACCCGGAAGCCACCGGAAATAACGACATTCAACAAGCCTCTTTGCTGTTCCAATCATTTGCTATGCTCCTCACAGGCTTCAACACCTCGCTCTCTTTTTAGCCAAGAACAAGAAGGACAAGTAGAATAAGGGGGTGTTTCGTGAACCTGCAACTGATGTTGGAGATGTGAAATAAGATTCTTGATTGCCTTTCGATCTTCCTTATCTTTCAGATCAAACCACATCGTAATAAGTTCCGCTTCTGGATAATCTTGATTCCAAGCCTCAAACTCTACGCCTGTGGTATTTATATCAAGGTAAAGAGACTTGCAGCCGTCTGTTTTGATTTCGATGCTAGAACTCATTTGATCTTCCCTCTGATAATCTCTGCGATGCGATGCCTTTCGTTATCAGTGTGATTGCTGTAAATGGGCTTTGCACCATCTGGAAGTGGTTCAACTGGAAACAGTTTTCTTCCCAACTCTTGGTAGTTCACAAAATGGCTTACTGGTCGAGTGAGAAGATAGAAACCCCAGACTTCTCGCATTCTCTTGAGAGCCTTCTTCTTACGAAGACGCTTCTTTCCCCTTTCACGACTCATATAGTTTGCGAGTTCTCGATTGCGAAACTCCTTCCAAGTCTTGGGATAGAGAGGAGGTTTAGCAACCTCGGCAAAACGCCTTTGGTTTTCCAGCAGTTGTTGAAGAATCTCTGATTGAACAATAGAACTAACTGTTTTCATTTGCTAACATCCTCTACAAGACTATCCCAAGTTTCTTGTCTAATGTCATTATAGTCCATTCCGAGAACCAAGTCAATCTTTTCTTTCACCATTTGCAGGTTCTTGACAATATTCGTACAATCTTCTTCTGCCCAACCTGCGGGTCGCATTTCTTCGTCGTTTATTGCTGCTTTCCAGTATTCTTCTGCCTGTATGATAGCTGCTCGGCAGATTCCAAAGTCGCCTTTATGAAACATTACTTTTGCGATCCTATCCATTTCTCACTCTCCAACCAACTTTGTAATGTCATCGCAGAATTCCAAGATCATTTCTGCTCCCCTATCGTCTTCTGCGAGGTCGGCAAACTCTATCGCTGCTCTTGTGTCGTCTTCCAGCTTGTTTATGCGAGAAAGAACACCTTCGTAAAGTGAGCGAAGTTCGTACAGTTCTTTTTTGTATCGGTCGCAGAGAGTTCTTTCATAGTCTCTTTCTCTTACGGCAACTTTGTGAAATGCTTTGGCTGTTTCGAGACGCTGCGACAAGTTATCGAGCATTTCTTTAGGACGCCAACGAATACCTTTCTTATCTACAAACTCATCGCTCATTTTCTTCTCTCCCAAAAAGGTGTTAGGCAACCAACCCACCTAACTGACTGTTTCCAGTCCCACCCGCTACAAGAGGGGTAACTTCATTATGCAATAGAGTGGTGGGGCTAAACCCACAGGTGTTCAAGTATTCCTTTGTTAGACTCTTATTCCTTGAACCGGGTCGTATATCGTCTCAGTAGAACCCTGCGTAATACCGCCTCACTCTATGTTCATAGTATAGCGTATTTAGGTCTCTGTGTCAACCTTTTTTTCGTTCACGAGAAGATTCATATGATACAACTTCTCAAAGTGGCTTTGCTTCTTTTTTGGTGTGGATTCAACAATCACAGGGTTCTCAACCTCTTCACAGGCATTTGTGTATTGGTCGAAGACCTCTGGTGGAAGAGCGCCCCAATCCACTTCGTATGGGTCGTAATGAAGATGGAACAATCTCTTCTTTGTCTCAGTCTTGTCGGCGCTCATCACCCCTCCTCGTTTGGCTCAGCCATAGTATACCACCCACCAATCCGTCCGTCAAGTCTTGAAAGCAGATTTACAGAAGCATAACCATAGCAACCATCCTCTCTCTTTGGAATGCTCGCATTTCCCTCTTCGTAATCAATGATAATGTCGTCAAGCATTTTGATCTCCTCTGCCGCTCTGCGACAAAGAGATTCAAGACGAAGAATCTCAAGAAAATAAACTTGTTCATCCAAGCGTCCGTATTTGGTGAGCATACGCTTCATAACAGCAGTTGCAGCAGATTCAGGGAAATACTTTTTTGCATTTTGGATAACTTCATCGTCAGACATTTGAGCGATTTCCTTTGCGATTTGCTCTTCCCTGCTCATTTCATAACCTCCACATAGGCAGTAGGCTCCTTTGAAATCATATCGGTCTGAATCCACCAAACAGTCAGACGGTCTTGAAAATAATCGTTGTGGCGATAGAAGTCTTTTTCAATGTCTATAAGAATACCAACACTGTGTTTTTTCTTTTTGAAGTTTTCGTCCCACTTACTTTTTGGTCTTACAAGATCACCGACTTTCATTTTTCGCTCTCCAAAACATAAAACTCGCTATTACAGCAGTGCTCTCTCATCTCAACTTCGTCGCCTTCTTTATAGCCTTTGCTGTGCCAATAGGTGTCGTAACCCTCATTTGGGCCAATAACATAAGTTCCTCGGTAGATTGCTGACCCGCGTGAAATGCCGTCTTCATCAAATAGAGTTCCAATTGGAAACATTTCTTCTTCGTAGAATGCTTCGGTTCCTTCCTTGAACCAAGTGTCGGGTTTAGCAAAGTATCTTTTCATTCTTCGCTCTCCAAAACAAGCCTATGCCGAAAGTGCCAACTAATGCCGTCATCCCACAAGACTTCAATACATCGTGTTAGGACATTTGGTTCTGGTTCTTCCTCAATGCTTTTGATTACGCCTACATCTGCTCGTGAAGCACGGTAATGATCTGTAAGAGAGCCGTGGAAATGCGAAAGACGAACCCTATCACCGACCTTCATTCTTCGCTCTCCATTCTAACACAAATCCTTTCAGATTCACGGATTGATCTTTGAGCGTCCTGATCATCCATTCCAAATCTGGGCTCATAGCCCATCCGAACCCAAGTTGCGCTATCTTGCCTGCCATCTGTATGTGTGACTTCAACAGTGTAAGATTCTGTGAGTGTATCATAAGAACACACAGCAGTAAAGTCACCATTAGTTTCTTTCCACTCAATCATTCTTCGCTCTCCAGAAGTTCAACATATCCAAGATGAGTCCATTCACCTACCCCATTTGCCCAGCTTACGCAGACTTGTTTACGATACTCTAGGGGATCCTCTCTTAGGTGCTCACCGAAAGCTTCTGCTACAACCCCAAGAGTGCCTTCGGGCACTCCACTTGGGAATTCATACCCGATCTTCACAACCTTATCGCCGACTTTCATTCTTCGCTCTCCAGAGGCACCATACCGCAATTGCGCATAGCAGCAATGGTGTATGGGAAGTTGGCGCGCTCTTCGACCAAGCGCAGCATTTCAGCAGCAATCTCGCGGATCTCTACCTGTGCGTGCTCGTCGTTGCGAAGCTTCTGGAAGTGAGCGAAGGAACGCCAGTTGAACATAATGTCGCAAGTGATCTGGATTCCGTAAGGAAGGTAGAGGCGAGCGCTTTCCTTGGCGCGCTTACGAGGGTAGCCTTGCTCCTCAAGGCGCTCAATACAGCCGTGGTAGCGGTCGTAGGCGTCCTTAATGAAAGCCTCAAGATTATCTTGCTCTTCCTGTGGCCAGTCCTGCGGGACGTAATACTTATCGATCTTAAACTCTTTGTAACGAGCAGACTCCGCGTTGATGCTCACGCCCACTCGGTGCTTAAGCAAATGAATGTGGCTGGCAATATCTGTTGATACCAAGAAGTGAAGCGTGCTCTTCTCGAACGGAGTCATATGGCCTTCGCGAGCTAGCATATTCAACAACTTGTCTACACGCGCCAACTTGTTGGGCGTAAGATTACGACTGGTCGATGTCCAAGCTGAGCAAGCGTGCGTAAGGTCGTCGCCGTAAGTTCCGAGTAGTTCAACTGTGTTCTTCATTGTTCTTCCCCTTATCTCAAATCAGCGGTTCTTAACCCATAATCTTGTTATAAATCTTTCGGATAACCCAACGTGAGTTCTTGCTGTGATCCTGCAAGGTTTCAAGTACAGGCTCCTTCCCTTCCGTGAAAGTGAATGGTCGGCCACCAACACGGGTCATAAACTCTGCTTCTTTTCCAGCAATGAAATCGCCAGTATCATACTTCTGGTCAAGGCCGGGGAAGTCGCCATCATTTGTTCCGTGAAGGTATGCTGTCTTGCCGCCCTTTGGAATAATAAGAACAGAATCCTGACAAAATAGCTTGCCAAGCTTTACAATGTTCTTTGTGAAGTCAGCATCATCTTGAAGATTTACTACGAAGAACGAGTTCTCGCCTACTTCAACCGCCTCTGGTGTTCCATACTTCTCAACATAGTTACCATCAACAGCAGTCACGCCATAACCCATCTGGAGAAGGGCTGCCTTGAGTTGCCGGTTACGCTCAAGATTGGCTTCCTTTGGGCTCATTTCCGTGTCAGTTGAGACATTGCTCTTATCGCTACACTTTTCGTCATCAAAGGGATCATCACGGAATGCGGTGATGACAGCAGTATCGTGTTCAGTCATATGCTGGTGGATACGTGAAAGGCTGGACTCGTTCAAAAACCTCTGCCAGTTCTCAATAATCGTTTTCATCTTAAAACTCCTTGCTTCTGCGACATAAGTGCGTCGTATGTCGGCTATTTTAATTAGTTTAAAAAGTCCATAAAAATGTTCACTTCATCCTCCCCTGACTTCAAGCCAGCGGTCAAGATACCATTTTGCTTTCTGCATATCTTCTAAGGCGTTTTCGCTTTTCTTTCCCGCCCTAGAAATATATTTTACCACATTACCGAGATGAAAGTCAAGACCCCAAGCTTCAATAACTTTGATGGCCTCGTATTTTGAAGTTCCGTCCTCATCTAATTCGCCACTCTGATAATGGCTTGGGTGGTCAACTGCTTCTTTCATTTCGTTCCTCAATAAGTTTCTTAAATTTGCGCTTCAGGAAGTTATTAATACCTCTCGGGGCATCGACCAAAATAGGAAGCGGGCCTAGGCCGGTCTTTTGTTTATGCTTAAGCATATCCAAGCATTGTACTTCACAGTCGTCAAAGTGAAGAGTGGCATTGTTTTCCATAAGCGTGTCGATCTTGCAGCTGTTGGCTGTGTAGTAAATGTCATCGACTGGAAGCCTAAGAGCCTTGACAAGTTCTTCTGGCTTTGGGGACTTATCGTGCTTCGGAAAAGATAGGCCCTGCTCTCTTGCGGTGACAATGATAACTCTGTAGCCGTCGTTGGCTAACTGCTGCATAAGGCGAATGTTGCCTAGGTGCGGCTCGCGGTAGACTGCATCGATGACATTGCCTGCCTCGTCCTTTACATATTCGTATCGGATGAGCGTATTGTCGTAATCAAACGAAACGCTAGTTCCAGTCGTCATCATTACTCTGCCCTCCTTGTGGCCCGAAGCTAGACGGGAAGACCTGTGATACTAGTTCGTCTAGATCAAGGTCACCGAAAATCTCTTTCTCAAAGGCCGCCGCGTCATCAGCAATGCGTCTGTGGTATCGAAGTGCCAACTTGTCTGCAAGATTTGTGAGCATCTTCAAGGTCTCAATTGCTGTCTCCTCGTTAAAGCCCCTCGGATATTGCTTCTCCTCCACGCACGCGGCCCAGTTGGCAACAGAGCCCTCAAGGCTAACAAGGATCAACTGAATTTCCAAATCATTAAGATCGTCAAACATAATACCACCTTTTATAAATGCCCCGCCATAAGGCGGGGGCTTTGTGTCAGCCTAGAAGCTGAAAGAACCTCTGGCTAGCTAGCGAGTCTAGAATTGACTGCCCTGCGTTCTCTGGGAGCGAGAAGTCCAAATCAAGAGCGAAAAGGCTTGCTTCCAACACTTCTGTGAATCTCTTCGCTGAGAGCTCTTCGTGAAGGCGTTCATCGTTTAGGCAAAGGTCGACATACATACCAACAAGGTCATAAGCTTGCGGCTCTGTGAGACCGCCGAGGATGCCAACTTCGCGGAGAGCATTCTGCAAGAACGGTGTAAGCACATCTGCGGTGATTGTGCCATCCTCGATGTCTGCTTCTTCGCCTTCGTCAGCAAACCTGTCGGCAAGTCCAGCCAACAATTCATAAAAATCACGACGCAAGCGAATGCTGCTCTGGCCGTTTTCTAGTTGGACAATCCGCCCAACTTCGATTGTATCTTCAATTCCCATTTGTTCCTCCTACGGACTTTTCTATTGTACCAGTAAAAATTTTTAAAGTCAAGCTCAGGATAGCTTTTTCCAGAGCTTGCCGATACGGCCTCGTGTAGAAAAGCCCCACTGGGCATTGTACTGTGGCTTCAACATATATGGCTTGTTGAGTTCTAGCATATCGCCCATACCGGTGTCAATTCCCCAGCATCGAATTCGAATATCGCAAGAGTTTATGTCGGTTACGTCCACTTGGAAGTACTCTTTGCCAGTTGATGTTGTTCGCACAACAATCTTTCTTGGAATACACCAGACCAAGCCGTAGCCGTTCTGATGCTCAGAGATAGGTACAACATTCATATTGTCGAGCTTATCAAGAATCTGGCTATCGATCACCCTGTTCAGAGGGAACTGGCCTGTAAGCTCGACCAAGAACTGGATTTCCTCTTCCTTAGTGAAGTCGCCTTCTGGTTCATAGAGCGTAATATTCTCGTCCAAGTTCTTTGGCTTACGAGGCCGATCAACTGCGATAGCCGACCAGAAGTGCTTTCTGCCTGAGAACCTATCGTCCATAAGATTGTTAAGTGCGCCGCTGCGGCATAGCACATCTAGAGCCTTCTTGTTGAGCTTGGAGTATCGCATATTCTCATTGAACAAGAAGTCCTCAACCTTCTGGAAAGGTCGGCCCTTGAAAATCTGCTCGATTGCTGTATCTCCTAGGCCCTTGACACTTGTAAGCGGCTGAATAAATGATGTACCGTCTTCGCTAACTTCCCAAGAAACGCCTGATGTATTGATGTTTAGAGGCTCGATGTGGTAGCCATAGGACTTTGCAATATTGATTGCCTTCTCCTTTCGGGTCTCTGGCTCCTTGTCCAAGAATGCACAAAGCCATTCCTGCTGGAAGTATGTGAACAGCCAAGCACACTGATACGAGATGATTGAGTATGAAACAGCGTGAGACTTGTTGAAACCGTAACCAGAGAAGAACTCAAACTTACGCCAGAGGTCTTCGGCATCGGAAGCCTTCATTCCCTTCTCAACACAACCATCAACAAAGCGGCCATAGAGCGAAGCAAGAACCTTCTTGGTCTTGCCTGTTCCCTTCTTGGTTAGAACCTTACGAAGTGAATTGCCCTCGTCAAGAGAGATGTTCTTACCCAACTGGTGAGCAAGAAGAGCAATCTGCTCCTGAAAGATAAGAAATCCATAAGTCTCTTCTGTGGTCTCCCGATGCTTCTCGTTGAAGTAAGTAATCATACCCGGAGCGCGGCGGGCGTTGATGAAGTCCTTATCGACGTTTGCAGACAAAGGACCCGGACGATAAATAGAAGTGATAGCCGAAAGGTCAATGATATTCTTTGGCTTGACGCTCTGACACAATGCCTGCGCTCCGCGCTCTGTGAACTGGAAGATGCCAGCCCAGTTGCCCTTCTGGAAGACATTACGGTATACTTTGCTATCGTTTAGGTCGAGCACATCAGGGTGCAAGTTCTCATCGTAGAACTTACGAATGTCTTGGAACGTTGGCTCTTGAATACCGTGACGGCGCTTCAAGATGTTTGTGATAGCTCCCTCGAACATACGAAGTGTTGCTAGGCCCAAGAGATCGTACTTAATGAAACCCATCGGCTCCAAGTGACGGACGTTCTGGCCCTCCGACCAAGGAGTCTGTCGAACGGATTTAGAAGAGATAAGTGGCATACGGCGATCAAGATCTTCACCGATAACAACACCACCAGCGTGACGTGAACAAGAGCGAACCTGCCCATATAGTGCGTCGATATGGTGTGCGACATCTGGGTACTTACTCAAGAAGCTTTGTAGAGAAGTAGAGAACTCCTTTACCTCTTCAAAAGTCGGGGCGTAGATACCAGCCTTGATGCCGTGCTTCTTCTTTGCGAGGGGCGTGGCCTCCTGCATCATCACGCCTGTGACCTTGTTTACCTCTGTGTAAGGGATGCCATACAACTTAGAGATGTCCTTAATTAGTGACTTGAGCTGCAAAGTATTCCAGTTTGAGATTGGAGCAACTACATTGTCGCCCCAGCGCTCAATAAGAATATCCTTGATACCCATTGCGTCAGAAACGTCAAAGTCAATATCTGGGTAGTCCTTTGCATCTGTGCGAAGGAACCGGGAGAAGAGTAGGCCGTACTTGATCGGGTCGACCTGCGTGATGTCAAGGGCATATGCAACAAGCGAGCCAGCTGCAGAACCGCGACCCGGACCTGTGATCATACTCTCGTTTGCAATCTTTACGATCTCATTCATAGTCAAGAAGTACTTTGAGAATCCACGGCTAGAGATAACGCCAAGCTCGTAACGAAGACGCTCTGTGTACTCGTTGTTGGTGTGTAGATTCTTTGCGCGGAGACCTTCCATACAGAACTTCTCTAGTGCGCTATCTTCGGTCTCGCCTGCCGGGACAACGAAAGAGGGGAGCTTGACTGTATTATCAGGCGTGAATGTTTCGATACGGTCGTGGGCAATGCTGTAAGTCTCTGTGATGGAATTCATCACTAGCTCATCATCATACTCTGTGTCGCATTCGGCAGAGTACTTCTGGTATGCCGCCCACATCTCGTCGCCATTCTTTGGGTAAAGCTCATAGCCGATCTCGTCGACGTTCTCAGGGAGCTCTGTCTCGTCTGCCCATTGTGGGCGACCCTTTCCTAGCCAGCCTAGACGCTTGTAAAGCTCGCGATCCTTCCAAGCCTCCTTCGAAGGGTAGTGAGAGTCTGCAGTAGAAATAAGCTTAATACCGTACTCTTCGTGCATCTGAATAATAAACTTGTTTAGCTGATGCTGCTCTGGCACGTTGTTCCACTGTAGCTCACCATACCACCGATCTCCAAAGATAGAGATCATACGCTCGGTGACCTGTCGCATAGCCGCTAGGACAGCCTCATCGCCCTCCTCGCGGTTCTCCCACAAACATCCAGCGTAGACCCCACCCAAACAAGCGGAGGCCGCGATGATGCCTTCAGAGTGCTCCTGTAGCATCTTATAATCAACGCGAGGATAGCGGTAGAAGTTTTCGTCTCGGTATGAATCGGAAACCAGCTTGAACAAGTTCTCAAGACCAGTTTGATTCTGCGCCAGAAGGATAAGGTGTCGACGTCGGTTAAGGACGCTCTTGGCCGCCTTCTTACTGGCGTTCTCGTCCTCTACAGTTGCGCCGCTAGTGTCGGCACGCTTGGCTGCCTGTGCCTTCTTCTTGTCGGCCATTACTTCTTCGTAATCAGTCTTCCACTCTTCGTGTGAAGGAATAAAGTAAGCTTCGCATCCGAAGATGGGCTTGAACTCCTTGCCAGCCTCCATCATCTTCTTGGCGTGGAGAACCTGATGTGCCAAACCATTTTGATTTCCGTGGTCGGTCAGAGCTAGCGCGTTCATACCGTTTTCATATGCGAAATCCATATGGGCGCTTGGGTAGCCTAGCGCATCGAAGATCGATCCTGCTACGCTGTGTGCGTGAAGTCCCACGAATGGGATTGTTGGTTGTGTTCTTTCAGTCGACATATAGACCTACCTCCACAGCCATTGTATCAATTTTCTGCGACAGTTCAAAGTACTCGTCTGTAAAGACTCCGTAAAACAGGCGACCATAGTATTTTGCTGCGTAAGGCTTAAGCAGCTGCTTGTTTGCGAGGTGGAACTTCACTAGCTCCTTGAGCCACTGACGGACCTGCTCTGTCTCAAGGCCCTTAAGTTCGACCGGACAGAAGCCGGGAGGTGCGTGAATAAGGCTAAGACCTGAGCCTTCGCCGCTAGAGCCGGACTCTTGTGTAGCCGCAACCTTCTTCTTTGGCGCTGGCTTACGTGGCTCAATGATCCAAGAAAAGCCACACTGGCACTTCATAGACCTAACACCGATATAAATACCACACTTTGGGCAGCCCTTGCGGCCACGTCCGGGTTCGTTCCAAGTCTTCACAATTCCTCCGAAATAGGGTTCCACTCTTTATAGTGGATAAATATTTTGCCGGGACTCTTTACTTCTCTAGTCTCGCTATCTGATAGAAAGCTTCGATAGTTGTCCCAACTGTCAATCTGATGATACCAAGACAAGTCGATAACGTTGTCTATGTTCATCTCGCTTTCTTTTACTATTATACCAAGGGTGGCCTTCTCTGTAAAGTATTCATCCTCGTCTTGACTGTTTATTGACATTTGGTTCTCATACTCTCTAAAATGCTCTAAGAACCTTGCTAAGTCTTCTTGGCCAAATGTAAAGGGAAGATGCTTGCCATCGAGTACTGTTTCCTCATCATAACGAAGAAAAGTATTCTGCTCCTTCGAAATGCTCTTTCGAAACTCACGAAGATGCTTTGGCTCCGTGATGCCATACGGAAAAGAGACCCAGAACATCTTAGGTCTTGTCCACTTGCTGATTGCGCCACTAATGTCGTTTGCAAATTCCGCCCCCTTGATGATGGACCAAGGAAGACAATTTGACCTATGTCCTTCAAACTCCGTGATCGGGACATAATAGATTGACACCAGTCTTCTGTGCTTGTCGGGATTCTTTGAAAAAGGATTGCTGCCAATTGTCGTTGGGTCATAAATAAAATCACCGATGCGCTTTCTTACAAGCGGAACGGTTTCCATATTGCCAACAACCCAGATTGTCTCACAGCCTGCCATTGCTGCCTGATAGATAGCATTGTCAATTGCCAGATAGTCAGGTGCGATTGGGATCAGGCAATCGTCCCAAGGCAGATTATACCCTGTCGGCGGTGATGCGACCGGAACTATACCTGCTAGATGGAAAAAACTTGACATATGGACTGACCTCTTCAGATTTCCATTGATCAATAATGTAGTCTGCATCGGGCCTTACGTGCTCTACATTTTCCTGTGTGTCGAAAACATAATCAATGTCCTCTATTATAACACGTTCTGCGTGGTCTAGTCTAGGGTATTTTGTAATTTCCTTGTCTTTGTACAGCTCTTCGAGTGCCATACGCACGATGGTTTCTGAATAGTCAAAGTCTCTTACTTGCTCGTCGGTAAGATACGACTCGACCACACAGTCTTTAAGATTACTGTTATCAAAACGTGGAGAGTTATACCACCACACTTTGTTCATAAACTTATCTTCATTCTGGTGGAATGTGTGGGTGTGGTTGCTGCCTTTCTTGACATTCACCCAGTCAATCACTCTGTTAAGATTCTTCTTAATCTTTCTTGCTGGAGGCAGGCCCTTGACCTGCCGGGGGTCAAACACCCATAGCTTTTCAAATTCCACTCTTGTCATCCTTGAATACTCTGTGGTGATCTTTAACATACCATCATCCACACGAATAGAGCGATTCAAGTCAGAGCCAATTATTTGCCCATTCATTCCCAGAGCAAATAGCAAATATTCCCACACTTGTACGGCTGGGAAGGTATGTCCGAAGTTTGGCTCAATCCCCGGAATTGCGTTACCAGCTACTTCATCAAATAGGAAAGGTGGCTGTGCTTCCACAAACGCTACCTTCTTGCCCGTATAATAAGCAAAAAGAAAGGTGGCCAGACAGCCACCAATCACTACTTCTGAAGTTTTATAAATATGTCTATCTAGTTTAGACACCTATATCACTCCGCGAAAGACGCCACAATGTAGTTCTCCTGAACGAAGTGGAAAGTCTCTCCGCCGTGCTCAAAAGTCTCCAACATATGAGTTGGGAATAGTACCATACGGTCTACTAGGTGTGCATCTTCTTCTCTTGCAACGTCGATAGCCAAGGCGAGCGTCCACTCTGACTTATCTTCAGCTGTCTCTGGCATTAGAAAAAAGCCCTTCTCTTTCTGCTCTTTCTCTACAAGCTGAACGAGGACTCTCTTGTTGTGTACCTTAATTTCTGACATTACCTTCTCCATTGAGTTCCTGATGCCTTTCAATGAGGCATTCATTAATCTGTAGCAGCTCAGTAACTTGTGGGCTGCCGTGCATTAGCAAGTAAGCATAGTGTGTTGTGATAGTAGCGATAACACTGCCAAATACAACACCTAGCGTAAAGCCAACCATTTCTTTAATTGATTTCCCAAACATCGTTTTGCTCCATTGATAATATAACGCCCTCGGATACATTTGACAATATCCGAGGGCGATTTATTCTAATTAGTTCTATTCATTGTGCTCGGCTACCTTCTTACACATAGCTATAAAATAATCTTGTGAATATGTTCTCTTCATCATATTAACGTGCTTATGTACCCACTGAATGTTGTCAATTACATATCCTTTTGAGCTATCGATTCTGTCAATTGAAGCGTCGTTGTATTGGGCTGTGGGGCTAATTGTCAGCTCCATACCAGTCAGCGCACACTTCCTTTCCTGCTTCAAGAAGAGGTCCCAGATCTGTTCGATGGTTACCTCGACCGGAACCCTAGTTCTGTCACCTTGAAATCTTTCACGAGTTACGTGATGGTAAAACCATCTTCCGCTAATCTCTCCGTGACCATTCCACTGTGGGTGATCTGGACCCCTTTTTGTCATCTTGCATCCGCAGCTTTTAACAGGACCTCTCTTTCTTGTAAGATGGTCACTAGAGTAGACCTTCTGGTTACCGCAATCACACTGGCACAGCCAAGTTGCTGAGCCTTGTCTGTTTGCGCTAGCCCGCTCTAGTACCAGCAAATTATGAAATCTCTTACCACTTAAATCTTTGAGTTTTGGCATTTCGCACCCCACAGGTTTATATTAATAAATAGTTTGTGAGGTACGAGAATGCCAATAAACCTTAGATTAGATCACACCCTGATGGGCCGCAAGCAATCTCGCCTGCAAGATCAGTATCGTCCTGCGTCTCGATGATGTTACGGACGTCTACTTCTGTAAGGTGCTTGAGCATTTCCTCATACTCTTCCTTTGTGCTGTCGGTAAAGGGAGCTTGGATGTAGCTGCCCCCGTCGTGAGGGAGCACTGATAGGCCGTTGTAGTGTGCGCGGTTTGCCCACATCCAGTCGCGAACCTCATCCCACTCGTGTTCCTTAATGTTAATTGTAGCAGAAACATTATGTGTGTTCTGGCCGCTTCTGTGGCCGCCTCTGACCCACTCAACACTGACGCGCTTAACTCTCTCTAGGAGCTCAAGAGCGGTCTCAGAGCGTAGAATAGCGCCCTCTGGTGCCTTCTGCGGAGCTGAGATAACAGCGGTGTCGTGTGGTCGGAAGTACTCGTCCTCAACCAACTCTGGGTGGTACTCTGAGAGGTAAGAGTAGATTGCTTCGTTCTTGCCAACGCGGATACGACGAATGTAGTAATCGTTGTGCCAAGCGTGGATACCGGAAGAGGTACCTAGAGTTAGTGAAGTAGTTCCTGCAGGCTTGACGCAGGTAGTACGGGCAGCTGGTCTAATTCCTAGAAGGTCTGCAACGCGAGCGTTCTCTTCCTTGACTACAGCAGCGCCTGCTGCCATATCGAGATCGAGGATGCGACCTGAAGCAATACCGGTCATAGAAACGCCTACAAGTGCATCCTTTTCGGTGTGACGCTGCCATACTGGACGGAGGTAATGGAAGTCGGTGTATGAAGCCTGCAGTGTGCCGATAAAGGTTGCTGCACGGACACGAGCCTCGTAGTCTTCCTGTGATTCCACATCACTTACGTTGATCTCTGTAAGGTTGCAGAACTGGTAAGGTCGGAGTGCGATCTCGCAGCAAGGGTTGGTTCCCCAGTCCTTGTCGTTTGAAAGATAAATACCGGGCTCACCTGCACCAGAAGCACGGATACGCTCCCAGAGGTCTGCAAAGTACTCCTCAGTGATTCGGTGACGGAGTAGAGTTGCGGAGTTGTTTGCACGACCACGTTGTGGGTTGGTCTCCCACCAGTTGCCGCTCTTGCAGGAAATCATTTCCTCGTCGTCTGCGGAGAAGAGCGAGATTAGTGCTGCGCGACGGATACCACCAGCTAGGACAGCATCAGCAATGTGGCACATAATATCGTGCGCCTCAAGTGGGCTTAGCTTGTCGCCATCTTGCTTGTTAGCAAGGATACCCTCAACCTTTACAAGGCACTCCTTGAGTGGCTGTGGGCCGGGAGCCTTACCGCCAGAAGTAACGAGACGAGCACCCTTTGGACGAATGTCGGAGAAGTCAAAACGGATCTTTGATGTGCCACGGGTGTATGAGTAGAGTAGAGCCTTTACAGCATCAGCCCAGCCCTCGATGCTATCAGCAACTAGGAAGCGACGGGTGCGATTTGTGCGTGGCTTTGAAATCTCTGGAAGCTTCTCAACGTGGTGACGTTGAACAGAGAAGCCGACGCCGGTTCCACCAAGGAGAAGGAACATAGCTTCTGAAAAAGAACGTAGGTCATCAATTGGCATATAGGCGCAATTGTAAATACGGTTTGGCGCAACTTCGATAGGCTTGCCACCGAACTGCATTGAACGCATTGAAGGCAGCACCTTGCGTGCGTGAACAAATTGATAGGCTGCCTCAATCTCTTCTGCGAGTTGTGGGTGCTTCTTAATGTGCATAGCCTTATTGCGGTCGACAATCTCAGAGAAGGTCTCGCGACGTACCTTGTCGGCATCGTAACGAGCATACTTCATATGGACTGTAATATCTGAAAGGATCTTTGATGCGATTTCCATTACTTTTCTCCGTTGGTGATTTTATCTTTCTTCTGCTGTCTGAATTGCTTATACTTCTCTTTGAGAATATCTGACTGTGTAGTCGCTGTTAGATTGCTCATAACTTGACCACTACTATTAATTGACTGCATCGTCTTCACGTTGATAAAGACATTAGCAGTTCTCATTTCTATCGGGAACACCAGACCGTCAGGACCAAATCTATTCTTTGCTACAAAAATTCTACCAGCGTCACTTTGCTTATCTTCGATAGTTCGTGATACGGTAAAAATGAAGTCTGCAACGAAACACTTGGAGAAAGCCTCCGAGATTGATTCCATTGTAATAACTTCTGCATTTAGCCCTGACCTATTTGTCTGTGATGCGGTCCAAACTGGACACTTAAATTGCTGTGCGAGTGAGCGCAGACCTTCATAAATAGACTCCAACTCCACTCTTTTTTCTCTATTTTTGTTAACTGGCTTCAAAAGATCGCCATAGTCGACAATAACCATATCAGGTTTTACATCGCGTGCAATCAAACGTTCCATATGGTTACGCAGCGTCTCTACAGATGCAGTCTTTGTCGGGTACTCCTTAACGATAAGAGTCCCATCGATTCCCTCGACAGTCTCCTTAATTAGGTCCTTGTACTGGAACAAATCGCTAAGATTGACGCCGCTAATGCAACTGTCATATCTCTGAGCGACAACAGTATCTGCTAGCTCCAGAGTGTAATGGACAACTGTCTTGCCGGCCTTAACTGCCGTAGCTCCGAGATGAGCGAGGACCATAGACTTGCCAGCGCCTGTAGGCGCGACTACAACGCCAAGCTCACTAGAACCAAGGCCGCCGCCTGTGATGCGGTCAATCTCAGACCAGTTTGTAGTGACTGGATCACGAGTCTTGAGTTCGTAGCGCTTCTCAAAGTCTGCAAGGTAATCATACCCAAAATCGTTTGAAGCGCCGAGCTTGATAGCATCAGAGATCAAAGTTGTGATTTCATCAAAAGAAGATTCATTGATGAGTCTAGCCGACTTGATCATTACTTCCTTAAGCTTCTGCTTGCGACAAAAGTCAAGAGAAGTATCTTTGATGAACTCAGAGTTTTCAATGTCTGATGTCGCCATAATGCGAGCAGTATAATCAATAACCTGCTTCTTTGTAGCGTCGTTAGCATCGCCCAAGCCTGACTTGATGATGCTAACCATCACCTTGTAGTTTGGATGAATCTTGTACTTCTCACGGTAGTTGCGAATAAGATTCACAAATACACGTAGGTACTTAAGTTCTAGAAAGTTCTCATCAAGAACTTCAAAGATTCTGTCTGCGAACGGCCTATCGTTCAGGATCAGATGGCAAAGATCTTCTTGGAAGTTCTTGCCGTACTTCGAGAATGAAGCGGTTTGTTTAATCATACTGTTACCTCGGATTTTTATTTTAGCTCAAGCGGGGCTCTACGTCAAGCACTTTTATTGTGCTCTACCATTCTCTTGAGCATACCTGACAAACCGGACCAGTCAAAATCAGCAAATCCGTTGGTCATAGAAATCTTTTTCAATTCTGTAAGATTTAGAGAGTAGTCGAAGTTCTCGATGGCATAGTCGATCTTAGCCTTCCCATTCACTGAGATGCTAGGAGGGTTGAGGTTCATAACGCGGTAGTTGTCCTGAACAAGCTGCATATTCTCCAAGACGTCACGGTAGAACTTAACACCACCAAGCTTTTCTTGGCAATAAGCTTCTAGGTGATCGTGGCCGTATGCAACGCTGTCCGCCATAAAAGGCAAGCGCTTTGCGATGGTCTTGAGGCCAGCGCGTGGAACACCAACAAGGTTGTCTGACTTGTCGCCGGCAATAGCGCGGGCGAGGGCAAAGTTCTCTGGCGTGATGTCGTACTCCTCTCGTACACTAACACGGGTCAAGATCTTCTTCTGGATTGGGCGGAGGAGGATTGTCTCGTCGTCTAGAAGCTGGATAAAGTCCTTGTCCGAAGAAACGATAACCTTCTGATCGCCACGGTAATGTGAGTGATTTACAATGTGAGAAATAACGTCATCGGCCTCAACACCGGGCAACATAAGCTGAAGTACTGGAGTGTTGTTAAGGAGCTCCATAAGCAATGATTGCTGCCAGACTTGGTTCTCCCGCTCTGACTGCTTGTCCATTCCGTCAATCTCGTAGTTCTTCTTGATAGGCTTGCGGCCTTCCTTGTACTCCTTAATGACCTCACGACGGCGTAGGGAGCCTCCGGGGCCGTCCCAACAAACAATTGCAGTAGTTGCCTTGGTCTCTCGGATAACCTTCCTCAGAGAGCCCAATGTGCCCACGAGGCCGCCTACCGGATTTCCGTTTGTTGAAATCTTGGGGTTGATAATGTAATTCCGTAGGAACATATTAAGTCCATCAATCACTACGATCCTGCTCTGCTCGCTCATTCTTCTTGCTCCTTGTAAAAGTAATCTTCATTTTCGTGCTTAAGGTTGATTGTCTCATATTCACCGTCATCGACTGTGTAGACGACCTTCTTGATGCCGACGTGCCTCATTACGGCTACGCACATTGGGCAGGGCTTAGAGAGTCGGTGGTGACCCTGACGTCCAATACGTGCAACGTAGATGACTGCATTCTTCGTGACCGACTTGTCAACGCCTAGTACTGCCCCAAGCTCTGCGTGGTGAGTAGCGTGGCCACATCCGTGATCACGGAATCTGGACGCCCAGTTGACGAAACGCAGATTATTGCAAGCTGTGCTGACAACACTGCCACCCTTCACAAGGACTGCGCCGTGACGGTAATCGCGGTTGCCGCTACCCTCTGCAATGCGGGCCGCGATCTTCAAAAATCTTTCGCTTCGCTTAGACACCAAAGCCCTCCCTACGCTTAGATTATAGCATAGAGAGGGCAGTGGGGTAATTGTTTAAATGTCAAGTAACTGTCAAGCGTCTCCTGACGTGCCATCGACATCAAAGAATGATGCTGCATCACCTTCAGCATTCTGGAACTTAACGATAACTTCCTGATCCATAATCTCTAGAACACGCGCTCGGAACTTCTCATCCTTGAGCTTATCTTCCCAGTGAGCGGACTGGAACTTCTCTTCTGTGCCATCTTCGTACTGCAGTGCAAACCAAGCACCCTTCTGAACCAACTGGCTTGAGCCCTTGATCGCGTTTAGCCAGCTTTCTTCATCAAGAATCTTAGCTTCGCCGCCAGCCCAAATGATCTTGTAAGTACATTCGCGATGGAGCGAGCCAAAGCGTGACTTCTTGATCTTAGCCTTAACCTCAGAGCCGACTTGGAAACCGCGCTCATCAAGAATAAAGCTTGCCTTTGACTTACGACCAGTGAGCCAAATCCGAAGACTGTATGCGTAAGCCGCTGCCTTGCCACCGGGAGTGAAGTAAGGATTAGTCAATGCTTCTGCAATGTTGCTTGTGATGTTAGTCTTAAGCTGGTTGATGATTAGAAGAGTTGAATTTGTGTTTGCAATTGGAATTGTTAGCTTGGAGAATGCCTTTGATAGAATACGTGGCTTGACAGCCATAGTACGCTGGGGATTAAAGTCAGTCTCTAGATCACTCTCGCAAGGGGTATTAGCAAGAGAATCCCAAACAAACAACATACGGTTGGAGTTTGAGCCAAGGAGCTCTTCGATAGTCTCTAGTACCATCTCAGTTGAGGTAGCCTGAACGTAGAGCATCTTACTGAGGTCGCACCCTGAAGCTTCGAGGAAGCCGGGATCAACTGCAGACTCCGAGTCAAAATAAATAACATCGATTCCCATCTTCTGGGCGTTGGCTGCTGTCTGGACTGCCATATAGGACTTGCCAGTTCCTTCGAGACCGGCGATTTCGCAGATCTTACCGACCGGGAGGCCAGCCAACCTTCCTCGGCAAATGATAGAATCCAGCCAGCGTGAGCCTGTGGGGATCCAGTCAGTTACTTCTGTAGGGTTGTTTTCCTTAAGGTTATGAGCCACTTCTTGGCCGGCCTTCTTGTTAACCAATGCGCGCATATCGGCAATGGAAAGACGACCAGCCTTAACTACTGCCTTCTTACTCTTCGGCATATATCTACTCCTGTGAAATAACCAAGTAAGCATTTCTAAATCTTTTTTTGCTTACTTGGTACGAATTATTCTCCGTCCCGAAGTATAGGCAGCCAGTGTAATAACAGCCATATACCTCTTTTTCACGTTCAGTAGAGTTGTCGCAAATCGCTTGAAGCAATGATAGGACCAAAATGACCAAGACTGCAACGATTACAATAACGTTGATTGTCGATTCATTGTTCAAGAAGTTCTCGATGGATTCAATCATCTTTCCCCCTGCCAAACGTAAATAGTCTTGCGGCTGCGGAAAAACCGCAAGACTGTGGTAAAAACCGCAGCGTCAGAATTATGAATTCATTAGCTGCTTGTATGCTGCCTCGATGTCATCCATCGGCGCTGCGGTCTTGTTATAGTGTACTTCCTCGGTACCCTCGCCGCCAGATGCAAGGACCTGATCGAGGATGTTTTGTGCTTCCTGCGGGCTAATCCGTGTGAATAGCTTGTCGATGTTAGGAATGTTGTTGAGTAGGTCAGCACAGCGATCTGCGCCGCCAACTGCATCATTGCAGAGGATGCTGGTGCGGCGGCGTGGGCTGATGTTGGTCTCTGGGAAACGCTTGCCTGCAACCTTGCCGTAGGTGATTGTGAGGTCGGTGCCCTCATCAACGTCGGTAATATCGCCGTACTCTGGGTTAAGGACAAGCTGAAGGAGCTTCTTGTAAGCTGTGACGCCGTAACCCCAAGCACGAACACCCTCGTCTTCCTCGCCACGAACGAGAACTGGGGAGAAGTACCGCTGCTTGACGAACATATCCTTCGCCTGACGCTTCATCTCATCGTTGTTTGCTGCAACTGCGTCACGCCATAGTGAGGACGCGAACTCGCAGATTGGGCACTCGTCATCGAAGTTGCGCTTAGGGCAGAGAACAGTCTTGCGCTTGCCATCAACCTCAAGGTAGTGGAAGTGTAGCTCCTTGAAGGGGTCGCCGTCTTCTGGGCAGACAATACGAATGTCCTGATCGCCATCAACTGGCTTCCAAAAAGCGCTCTTGCGATCATTGTTGTTGTTCTTGTCATTGTCGAGTAGCGCCTGCTTGGCGCGCATTGCTTCTAGATTAATAGCCATAATGGCCTCCTTGTGGTAATTGTGGACCCTGTTTTTGTCCTAAAGTGAATAGGAAGATTTATTCCTACCCCTGTCTGTTTTGAATAAAAGATGTATGCTTTACAACATACGCGAAATCCCTATCGTAATTGGTAGGGAAGATTCCAAAGGACAAGCTATGATCATCGGCCAATCTTGTTTTAAGTTCCTCTCGGATCTTCTGTAGAAGATTGCCTGATTGTCGTAACCTCTCCTCACTGACAGCATAAATATAGCACGATTCTCGGGCCGGGTCAAGCTTAAAAAACATCTGCTCTTCGCCTGTCTCAATATCCTTGCTTCCAACAGCAGTAATTCGACAGGCATCTTGTGGGTCTTCTAGGGATCCCATAATTGGAGAGTTGTTTTTATAAATATTAAGGGTATGGATGGTTGAACCAATGATCTGATTGATCTGGTCCCAATAGCCGATAACTGGCAGCTCGCCGATAATGTTCTCGATACTGTTGTTATCGAACAAATAAATTCTTTCAAAATGTCCCGAACGGGTGTACTGTTGTAGGACGTGGTATACAACCTTCTCGTGTTTCTGCCTAGTGGCATTCAACATAGTGGTATCTGGTTGGATGTATACAATGGATACTTCTCGGTCCCCAAGTGCTTGCCGCAACTGTAGGGACAAGACCGACGTGTAGGATGCCCCACACACAAAAATCACTACTTCTTCATCGTCCATTTTCTCTACGAAGGATGAAAAATTTGGCGACGACTCTTCATACTGCTCAGGCCCCTTCTGTTTTTTAATCCTAAGCGTCTCCTTGCCGTGTTGTAGGTGGTCTACATAGAAAACCGTATATTGACTATAGTCTTCAAACCACTTCGCTACACGGCTTCCTACGCCGCCGAGACCGATGATATTCATAGAGGTAGTTCCTTTAGGTTTCCGAAATCCTTCCCGGTCATACAGGAAGTAACAAATCCGTCTTCTCGCATAATGCTGAGAACATCTTTAACGACACCTCTCTCTTCCCAATCCATATCGATGACAATCGAGTCGTGAATAGTGAAGGCGATGCGAGACTTCTTGTTCTTTAGTAGTTCATTGATAGCGATGATTCTGGACATCACGTAATCAGCCGTTGTGCTCTGGATAAGGTACGAGATTGCGTTTTCTCTTTCTACTTCGATTGTTCTTCCGAACGGGTTTGTAACTGTGCCGTCTTTCCAGAAGTCTCTCAAGATCTTGTCGCGGCCATACGCGGCCTCTAGGTGATCGTTTCTCTTGTCGAGGTCATATAACCAAGAGAACATTAGGCGCTTGGCCATATCTCGTGTCGTATGACGATCAAAGATATTTTGAATGTTCCAGTCGTGAATGTCGATCTGTGGCTGGTCCTTCCCAAGAATATAAAACAATGAGCGAAGGTCCGCTGCGTTGATGTCGAGCTCCAAGAACCAGTCATTGTTTGGACGCACGTAAGGACGATACTCTTTGTTAAGTCGCAAGATTGGGAAAGATGTCTTTGATGTTGTTAGACGTCCTGTGGCTGATCCGTAGACACGGTAGTGTGTGATCATTGAATGCTTTGACAAGGAGTTCAGGAATGCCTTACCCTTGTCATTATACTTCTCTCTACGAAGTTGTGCAACATCTAAATTAACTTTATATCCGTTGATCTCGTTTACGGCTTCGTGTGCTGCAACCATAAAGTTGTGATTCACTGGGCGTGTGTGGTTGTCAAACACCCACTGTGTGATCTTGTTCTTGATTGCCGAGTGGTCCTTGAGGAAGCCTTGCGGCACGAGGTCAAAGAAGCAGTTTTGGGTGAGGTCTACTTTTGCTAGTCGAAAGGAACTGTAGTAAGCCAGCAGCCTCTCGTTAACTCTTTCCCACTCTTCGCGATACTGCGAAGGGCAAACTTCATCTAGAGTCTTGCCTTGTGCCCAGATGTGAGCATAGTCAACGCCAGACTCCAAGTATGGAGTCCAAGACCAAGTTCTAGACAGTCCGTCTGGAACGTATCCAAAATGAAGTTCGTCAGCGACATAGACACCTACGCAGTTGTCCTTGTCGTCAAATGTTTGGAATAGCAATTCAACCTCTTGGATCTATTTTAATATCCTCGGAAGAGATTTGCAACATAAAAATCTTTAATCTGACTTGATGTCGAATTAGTCGCGTTTCCAACACTATTCTTTCTTCTCTGTTTCTCAAAGGTGCTTGAGCCTTTTTGAAAATTTGAGAAATTAAACTTGTGATTAAGATCTGCAACAATCTCTTCTAGCTCAGTATAGCCTACTTTCGACTGAGCTAGTGTCACAATTCTGTTAAGTTCAATTTCACTCATCTGGATTCCAGAGAACTTGTTCTTGATCTGGCAGTAATATTTGATCCATTCTGCCTCGGGCACTTGTGTCAACTTCATAATATCAATAGGTTCCCTAAAGATGACACTAGGAGAGCCGTTATCAACTGTAGCCGTTTTGTCTGCGTAGCGGTTATTGTCAATAAAGTTGTTATACGCCTTATGTACATCGTTCAACATAAGTGTAAAGTCGTCAAAATCAATTGGAAGATAGTACTCGTATAGCGCCTTATCCAAAGCCATATTGGATGACATTCTTTTCTGCATCGCTGCAGAGGTGATGTCTGCGACAAGACGCCAAGGAATATCCTTATCGATCATAAACCCGAACTCTTGTGCTAGCTTTGTATAAAGTCGGAAGTTTGAAGACTGTAAGAAGTATTCTGTCTTTCTCCCATCGTCGCTATAGTTCTCGTCTGCGATCTCGATCACAAGGCCGGTTGTTAGTGGGCTATTGTATGGCGACCTAACATAGTCACTCAGGTGATATGGCACGACCTTGTTTGCACTTGCCAGCACATCGACATAGATTCGTAGATAATCAGATAAGTTATTGATACCGTCTCTCTCTGCCTTTGTTAAAGACTCATTGAGAGCTATGTGGTAAGCTGTGACCTGATTCGAAAAAGCTACCAATGGGTTCTGGTACCCTTTAAATGCCCTGATGCTTTCAAGTGCCTGCGATGGGCTTCCGAATCGAAGACCTGTGTTGACTCTATTTCCACGAGCCAGTTCATCGTATCTCATCGCCATATCGTCAAAGGCTGTCGCCACAAAGTCAAGAGCTGCAATCTGCGCTCCTTCATTGGCGTAAGAGCAGCGGCGCAGTTTCTCTGTCCTTGCTAGCAGTGAAACATATTCTGGGGTTACCTTCCCGATAAGATGGCGCTGGCCAGCTGAGAAGTCTTTGACAGCACCGATCTCGCGAGGCATCTCTGCCGGCCTCTTGGTGATCAAGCCAGTGTCAGATGAATATTTATCGTAGTTCGAGCGCTTCTCAAACAGATCCTTAGTTCTATCAGAGTTTTTAGCATTTGTTTTGAATCTACTCATTTCTTGCTAGACCTCTTGATTTGCCCTCTGTTCTCGAACCTTGTTGCTACTGTTGTTTTGTAGCTTCCCGGTGACATCGAGTGCTTGATTTTGGTAACGATATATGCTCCGCCGAGGCCCAGAATAAATGATAGTGAGTCGCGGTCATTCGGATCACCAAGTGAGCCTGCTGGGTCTAGGCCATAGGGATCGAAAAAGATAAGGCCGCCAAGCGTGTTTAGGTCATTGCCAATCATTTCAAATGTGGCCTTGTACATATTGGTAAGATAAGTGTCTGGCGAGTTATCATCGGTCTGTTCGGCGCGCATTTCTGGTAGGTGAGGCATATCTTCTTTGCTCAACTGTACGCGCTTAATTAGGCCATAAGACTGGCCGTGTGTATAGTGAGGAATCCTCTTCTTGAAGTCCTCTTGAAGATCCCCTAGAGTCTCGTTATAATCTCTGTTAGACTCTTCGTGTACCACAAAGATGTCAAGCATACTTTTAGTTTTAGCCTTGGCGCGCAAGAGGCCGTCAAGATTAGTGTTAAGTCTCATCAAAAGAGGCTTTACAGTGTACAGTGAAGTGTCATAGCTCACAGCCTCTTCCGACAAGGAATTAGCTACGTTTGCGTCCGTGACCTCTTGGTCAACGAGCTTGCTTAGATTTGCAGCAGCCGTTGGAGCTAACGAGACCACATCCATAATATTGCTTGGGGTCTTTGTGGGATCATCCTTTGAATTGCTCTTGTAGTGCGTGAACGGAGTCATCTTTAGCTTCTTCTGTGTGTTCTTGTATAGCTTCTTTGACTGACGGCCTAGAGCTTCTGGCAGGATAGTATTCGCACAAAGTCTTAGGAAATCCAAAATTGACATTGTTTGTAGCTTCTCAGAAGTGATCTTCTTTTCGAAAGTTGCTCGAAGTAGCGAAATTGAAATAGGTACAGCCGAGATGGGCATACTATATGTCGGCTCATTGCTAGAGGTTCGAATGTCTGGTACTCGGATATTACTAAGGACAAAACGATAGTCTTCGAACCTACCCTTGCCAGAGTGCTCGATAACTGCGTCAAGTAAGTCGCCGAAAAACACAAACGCAACATTCGTGACTGGATTTGCACCCGTGTCGGGCTGTGGCGGAAAAGGTGTGTAGGTGACTCTATCGAGTGCTGCGGCACCTGCGATACCGGGATTGATCTTGAGTTCTGTTGGTCTTGGTGTCGCACTGGCGGCTGCTGCAGTCGTTGACGTAGCAATCCTACCCGGAAGGCTGCTCATAAAATCGTCCAACGAACCGACAGTAGGCTCGGCCATATATTCTCCAAAGAGATTTGACTGCTCGTTTGACAAGGTGATTTCAAAAATTCTTGAATCATACTTTTTGGCACCTAGAGAGACGGGCTTCTCTAGTGTCTTCAAGATACTGGATAGGAGGCCGCCACCGACCTCATCGACAAGCTCTTTCTCGATTTGCTTATATTCTTCGAGACTCTTATTTAGCTGGTCGATGTCTACCGAATACTGAATCCATCGTCTCTTCTCGGCAATTGCTTGGTCTTTCTCCACTGTCTTAAGGTAGATCTCGGCCTCAATGTCCTTGATGGTTTCTCTGGCTGTCTTGAGGGCTGTAGATGTGCCAGAAGAAATAAGAATGTTTGAAGATGGCTGTCGGGCTTCTGTATTGCTGCGTGCAATGAAGTTAGCAGTACATTCAGTCTTTCCATTCTCCCTAAAGTCGAACTGGTGGTCAACAACACTGAGATACATACAGGACCGCATCTTGTCGAATGAAATTGCTGCCTTGGCCTTATTGATGTCGCTATCAGTGAAGCTAATGGCAGACTTGCTACCCACGCCAGCACGAGACAAAAGCTTATTTAGCTGGGCTTCGTCGACAAAGTATCCGGCTTCCACAAGAAGTTCATAAGCGCCGGCATCGTACTTCATCTGTGTGCCTTTCTGGACTGTCCTTTTCTCTGCTTCTCTGAGCGAGGCGGACGGGGCAACAATATCAAGGAGCCTGTAGGATTCTCCTTTCTTATTCTTTCGAACAGCTGCAAGCGCACCCATACCATCCATAGTCATTGTAAGAGTGGCGCGAATGTCTCTATTAGCTGTGAAGGTGTCAGTACCGACGTATTCCCAGTCAAAAGACTTAATTCCGATTTGGCCGCCTCTGTCTAGCACTGGTCGAGAAAGGTCGAAGTCGTTAGCGTTGGTACGGCCAAGCAGATTGTTCTTAAGGGAACGGGGGAACTCTAGTTCTACTACCTTCTTAGAGGAAACGATGCCACTTGGGTCGCGGTCGACCATAACCTTATAAATCTTGATGTCTGGTACTAGCGCAGAATAGACAATGTTCTTCAAGTAAAACAAGTGCATATCGCTAAAGTTGTTGCGTGACATCTCGGTCTCTTCACCGGGGACGCACCTCTTGACGATCTCGCTATTCACTAGGCGGCGTGGATATTCAATGCCGACCTTGCCGGGGTCCGATTCTTTTCTCTGCGTCTCTGGTAGAGGTGGCATAAATAGATCTTGAATTTGACGTGTCTGCGATAGAGTAAACACCAAATCCTGATCGGAGAAAATCTTCTTCTTAAGATTGTCGGCCATTTATTTTGTACCTGCTTCAAGAATCGAAAGCTTCATAGCTTCATTCTCTGTTAGTTTATCACTGTTTTGTTTTTCACGCAACCTTTCAATTTCTTCTTGCACCTTAAAGGCAAGAGAATTCTTGCTTGGCTTGCCAGAAATCTTGCCTACTTTGGCGTGTTGAAGTGCGTCTTCGAAATCAGCGACAACGGACATCTCTGTGTCCTCGTTGATGTCCGCAGTGACACCTGCGATATTTCTAAGGAGGTCCTTACGCATCAGACCTCCAAAGAGTCTAGAATAATTCGTACAGGTGTAGGAATGATAATCTCGTCACCGACGTTCCAGCTTAGATCGATAGGCTTATTGTTGTAGTAACCAATTACCCACCACAAGTCCATATCGCCGTAGAACTCGTCAGCCAATTTATAAAGCTTTGTGCTCACTGTCCAGACTCTCTTGTTCTTGACTAGCTGTCTATCTACGTCTTCTGGTAGAGTTCCGAAAGGACGGGGGCGGTACTGCTCAATGCGCTTTTTGCCTCTAGTCTTGATTTGCTTAGAGTAGAAGTCAAGATCGTTTTCTACTTTTGTGAATTTACGATACCTATCCATCTTCGATTATACCTCAAATGGGAACTTGTTATTGGAGGGACGGAGCCACTTGCCATCAGCTGTGAAGCCAGCGACTTCCCTGTGAATGATAGAAAGATTAAAGTTGACTGTGAAGTAGCGAGGCGCTACCTTTCCGTCTGCGACCTGCGCAGTGTTAATAATGTTAGCTGCGTCAGCGTATTCGAACTTCATCCCATCCAAGAAGCCAACTTCGTCCAAGAGAGGCGACGCATTGCCTACTGGTCGGAGTATAACTCTGAAAAGTGGTGGTGATTCAAGAGCGTTCTTGTCTGCAGAGTAAACAGCATATTGTGTTCGCATAAGCCTCTTTAGCTTGTCGAACTGCGCCTTCGCTCTAGCTCCGTCTTCTTGCAAGACTGTGAAAGAGCCGGCTGCAGTTCTCTCGTTGCCCTCAAAGAACCTCATAGGATCTGTCCTGCCAAAAGCAGTCTCAGCACTGGTCTTGGTCATAATATTATCTGAGTAGCTATTGAGGATGATAGGAGTAAACTTTGAGCTTGCATTTACGTGCAAAGCAATAAATTCAATGCTACCCAAATCTTCCTGCGGGCCAGAGAATCCAGAATCGTATGGATTTAGAATCATCCCATATCTCCTCTAGTAATTAGTCTGGTGACAGAATTACCAAGTTTAGTGCCTTCGTCGATCTCCAAGATCTCTCCGATTGTTGTTGCCAATTCCCGGTCGCCAATGCTGAACGCTACCTTGACCGTTGGCTGGAAGTCAATGACCTGTGAAGATGCTGAAGATGTCTGTGCTGAGGCGGGGGCTGATAGTTCTGTCAATCTTGTCCCAAACATAACAGCGTCGTCTTCTCTGCCGATGAATGTGCCCTTCGCTGTCTTAACAACTGGTCGGTTGTCATTGCTGGCAGGGATGAGGGCGTCCTCTACAGGCTCTGGCTCTGTGGAGGCCATAAGTGCCCCTACTGCAGCGCCAGTCAATGCTAGGCCACCAACTACCCCTGCCATAGCAAGAGGGCCGCCTAGACCGATCAGGCCAGCCATTGCGGTCAATGATGCAACTAGTGGTGGCAAGAACGAGAAGGCGATAGCGCCGCCCAGTACGGTCATCGCTCCGGCAAGAGCACCCATAGCAGCTGGTGATTCCCCTAGGTAGTTCATTACTTGCGACAAGCCATCAGCAAAGCCTACCATAACATTTACTAGCGGCTCTGCGGCGATTATAAGATTCATAAATGAATTTTGCATCTTCTCCGTGATGGTATTGAAGTTGCTCATCTGAGCAGCCTGTTCTTCAATGTCCTGTGGGGTTAGTTCTGGTGGCACAATAGAGTCGAAGTTTCTTGCCATAACCAAAGCTAGCTGGTTAACGTCCTTGAGACCAGCAGCTGACGCAATCGCCTGTTTCTCGTAGTAGCCCATATCTTGGAAGGATCTTCCAGTCTGGTCTAGTGCGTCGGCTAGCATCTCGAACCTTGCTGCGGGGTCAGTCTCTCCGACCATTTCTAGTGTACTCAAGAAGGGACCGCCCAATACTGCATTTAGCCTGCCTACACTCTGTGCTGCACCTTCGAATGTATCGAACTGTCTCGTGATGGCTACTAGTTCAGCAATAGGGATATTTGTGGCCTTGGCCTGCACTGCTAGAGAAGCAAACTGATCCTCAAGCTCCGCTGATGAATTTGCTGATGCTCCGAGGACTTGGCGGGCAGCTTCAAATCCGCTGGTAAGCTCGTCAATGGGCATACCTAGTTGTGTTGCTAGTCCGGCCAAGGCGGTATTGAATCCCTGAGCTTCGTTCATTGAAAGGCCCATAGATTTATTTAGGAAGAGTACATTCTTGGCCTGCATATCTAGGCCAAAGCCCATCTTCTCTAGCATTGCTGCAGATTGCGCAATCTCTGATCTCTGCGTCGCTGTTAGTTCTGTAAATCCTCTGACCTGTGTGAAGAAGCTTTGGAAGGCTGCTGTCGCATCGTTGACACCAACGCCGACATTTAACAACTCTGTTGAGAGATTTACCAACTCATCACTGTATTCGCCCGTGTTTCCTGTTGCTCTGTTGAATGCAACAACAGACTGGTCAATGGCAAAGGCCATTCCAACATTGGCCGCCACAACAGCCATAGAAGCTTGTACGGCTGCGTCAGCCATTGCCACCTGAACGTTTTCTAGCGTGAAGAGTTGTGCTGCGGCTTCGTCTGCATTCTTTCTCAATAGATCAAGAGCACCCGAAAAGCCACCTGCTGCCTTTACTGCTCGGCCTAGGCTTGTCTCTGCCGTCTCGGAAACGCCAGTGATTGCTGTATAGAATGTCTTGATGTCGTTGACGTTCTTTCTTTCTAGCTCCGCGATTTCCATTAGTCGCTGGGATTCGGTCTCCAGTTGAAGCAGGCGAGTCTTATGTCGGGCAGACGCTTCATCGTCTCCCTTCTTAACGGCTTCCATATAAGCGCGCTCAGCTTCTGCAGCTGATGCTCTCGCTTGGCCAAGCTTCTCTTCCTCGGCTGCCATACGCTTGAGGACTTCAGCGCCGTTGCCTAGAATGGTATTGGCCTCGATTCTAGCGAGGTTGAGTTCTTTCTGTAGTTCGAGTCGAGCTGCTTGTTGTTCGTAGCTCTCCAAGTCTCTACCGCCAATATCACCTTCGGCCATAGCCTAGCTCCTACTTAAATGGCCACTTGAGGCCGGTTTCTCTTTCGAAATTACGGATTGAAGTTGCCAATCTTGCTCGTGACTGATAGGTCTGTCGATTACTAAGACCGTATCTCTGGATGGAATCGATGTACCTCTTTTCACCTTGGATTGCGCGAGCAAAAGCTTCTACTTCTTTCTTGTCGCCCGATACGCCAATTGGTAGATCGATGTCGCCAAAAACAGACTTAAGAATAAGTTTGACCCAAGCCCCGAACATACCTGCGATGCCCTCTGTCAAAAGGCCATTCTTTTTGGCCATCGAGAGATTGAAGTTAAATTCGTAACTCTGTGATTCGTTTACTGGGGCTGTGTTAATATATTGTTCGTATGCGTCGGCAAGGTCGCGCTCCACCTTGTCTGCTACCTGATTTACATCAGCAGTATTGAAGTTAGCATCGTCGGAAAGGAACTCATAAATGGCCTCTCGGGTCAGCTCTTTGCCGGACAACGCCTGCTTACCTTCGTCACTAATCGCGTCGTTGGCGCCGATCATATTATCTAGACCCAATGAATTAGTCTTTGCCACGACGTAGTTTAGGAACTTGCCTTTCAAGCCCGTTACGTATTCTTCTGGTTCTGCAATGAACCGTGCAACAGCAGCTTGAATAATCTTGTCGTTATCGTTTTCTGGCTCTGCTGTCACCTGCTGACGTGCAACTACGTTAGGCTTAATCGCGTCTGTGACTTGGTTGATGACTTCATCATCTAGCTCAGTGACATTGAGTTCGCTCTTTAGAAAGTCGAGAATCTTGTCGACTACTGTGCGTAGCTCTTCTTTCTCAAACTTAGCTTCGAACAATTCTACTTCATCGTCGTCTTGGGTGGGAGCTTTTCTGGCCATCGCAGTCTCTAGGGCCGCAAAGGGAGGCATCCTATCGGCAAAGAAGTTCACCACTTCATTGTACCTGTTTGAGCCGCGTGTTTCCTCGCCAATCATAAGCAAGAATCTGGCAGCGTAATCTAGGAGGTCGTCATACTTCTCTACGTATTCGTTTTCGAACCTCTGCAGTGTTCTTACGTCTGCTTCAGCCATAGTATACTCCATCATTATAAATAGTTTGTAAAAAGAAAGCCGGGACGATCCCCGGCTATTTATTTTTGTTTTGAGCTTCTTCCATCATCTTCTTTTCCTCTTCCTTCTGTTGAACTAGGCGATTGATGAACCAACGCCTAATAACAACTGGAAGATTATAAGCCTCGAAGAAAGACCATTGGCCGTGATACTTTAGAGTGAACAACTCTTCATACACGGCCTGAATGTACTCATTGCCTAGGCCAAAAAAATTCTACTGACATAGGCAGTTCCACCTCCTGTTCCGCTCCGCAGTTTCCACAGTTAAGTGATACTTCTGTGTTCATTGCTGGACTTACAGCAGCGTGAATGTCACGTAGGTACTTTGAATCCCTGAATGGCATATTCTGGATGAACTGGTGTAGCTGCGCTCGTGCTGTGACACCATTAATGCTATGTACCGAATAGAGCATCTGTGTTGTTAGCGCTCCTACCTCAACATTATTCTTCTTCTGCTTTTTAAGGTAATCGGTGATCTCTCTTTCGTCCTTGCCTGTGAGGAGTCGTAGAGCAACCTTGACCTTGGTAGCAGGAAGAGTACACACGTAGTGGCCATCTTCAAAGGTCACGCCAAGCTCGTCGAGATTTGGCTCTTCACGAGGAGCAATCTCTGTAAGATCAAACTCGTGTGATACTGCGTTGTTGCAAGAACGGCAGAAGAACTTTGCGTTATAGCCCTCGCCATATGCAGAAATTCGTGCAGCATACATAATAGCTGTCTTGTCGCCCACTAGCATTGATGATGCGTTGACACGCTTATCAACGATAATGCTCTGGATTAGGCGGTCTAGAACCACGCCTTTCTTGATTAGCTCCTGTGATGAAAGAATGTCTTCTTCCTTCGCGGTCATAAACTTAATTTCTACACTGTCTTTGCCGTGTAGAGGATGGCCAGCAGGATAGTGAATACCCTTAGAAGGTAGGTCAACGAACTGTGTTGGCGCTACAAAAGACATTAGATCTGTGATGTTTGGCTGCGCTGGCTCTTCTGCAGCAGGAGCAGCTGGCTCTGCGGGAACCGCAAAGCGTGAACTGTTATCTCTCATAAATATACTCCATAGTATAATAGACTTCTATATTATAACTCATCAATACCTGAAGTCAAGAACTATTTTGGTTTGTTTCCAAAAGCGTATGTGTTTTTCTTGCCGGAGGTGCCAAGCTCTACTTCAAAGCCTGTGTATCCTACAGTTGCTTGAATTTCTACGAACCCGTCTGCGGAGTAATCTAGGTTTCCGAAGTCAACACTTAGAAGGTGTGCTTGGTGCAGTGTCCATCTCTCAACAACCTCAAGATTTGAATCTCTTCTAGTAGCTCCGGCGATAGCAGCTGAGGCTCCTGCAGCAACGGCAGAAGTCGCAGCACCTGCAGCGGCGGTGGCGGCAGCCGCAGATGCCACTGTCGAGGCGTCAAGGCCCCTTGTTAAATCGCTTACTCTTTTATGCGCAAGTTGACTAATCTCAAGCGTGCCAAAGTTGTTAGAGGCATTTGCGAGGCCGTAGTAGTCATTTGTCTTTGCATTTGTTTCTAGGTATTGCATCAGCCTATCTACAACTCGATTATTACCTTCTTCTGTTCCGTTTGGGTCGATGAATGTGATGCTAATCGGACTGAAGGCTTGTAGCGCGCCCGGATTAATATAGCCAAGCTTTTGCCCTGCTTGGCCAGCGCCCATAACGAAAGCGCCGGCCTGCGGGCCTGCATTGGCCTCAAACTGCACTGAAGGCTTGTTTACGTTCTTTGCAAACCATAAAACTTCGTCCCCAAAAAGACCATTCATTCTTACTAGGAATAAATCTTGCCTCTTTGGGGACAAATTGTTTGCACCGACTTGGGTCCAGAATGCCATTGAGTAACCTCTCTAATAATAAGTAGAAGTTAACTCAAATTATGGCTGGAATAGACCGTTTGATAGTGCAGCGTCTGGTACGTCTGTATCGAAGGATGTGTAGCTTGCCCAATCGTAGCTTAGAGTTAGAGCTACAGTCATTAGCTCCTCATCAGTGTAAGATAGCTTGGAAGGGGTAATCTGCATAATGAATGCGTTGTTGAGCTTCCACTGGTGTAGTGGAGCACCCTGTGCATCTAGAACCTCGATAAGAACAGTGCCGGTA